>VFQS010004176.1_pt1 | contig 10603 bp, 6 predicted proteins | sample 3512361 | NCBI WGS metagenome assembly VFQS01 (sample SAMN10412375, study PRJNA504923) | tailings metagenome | isolation source: Relicate 1 Philex TSF3 active mining | place: Philippines | reverse complement strand
AACTAATAAATTTGTTGATACTGGAAACGAAACATATTTTCCTCCTGAAACTTTATAAGAACTGATAGATTCTAGAAAAGTTAAGGTGTCATTCTTATCAGAATTTGTGTAGTTCTTCAAATAAGAAAAATTTGAATTATCAATCTTAATTATTGACTTATCAATGGATGAAGTTAAAGAAGCATACGAGTAACCTAAACTACCGTTAAAGCCCAATTGTTTTATGTAAAAAGCGTTTCTGTTTACGATAGGATTAGTTAAGAGCTCTACATTTGAAAAATTACAATTTACATTTAAAGAATTTCCAAGGCACTTATTATCTATAAAAGGAGTTGAGTTCCAAGTATAAGTTATAAAAGGATGTAAAACTGCATCTGTCTCGTAAGGTTTTCCATTTGGATCATTACCAAATATAGAAGTGCTTAAATTTTTTGGCGTTCCTGTAGTTGGAGTATTGTAAACTGCTAAATAGGTAGACAAAAAGCCAAAGGAATTCGTTTGAGAAGTAATTGTAGTAGAATTTACATTTTGTGAAATATCAACAATATATGTATCAGCAGTGGTTTGATTTATGATTTTTGTTCCCGCAGTAATACCTGTTCCAGACAATGTATTTCCAATTCCAAATCCATTCGAAGTAAACGAAGTCATTTTTAAAGTAGTTCCTGAGATTGAACCAACACCTGTTATTGGTTTACCATAGGCTCCATTAACAATAACATTAAGAGAGTCTTCTCCAAAAGTCTGTGGAGAAACAATAAATATAAATGTATCAGCTACAAAAACATCAGACTGAAAGTTGAAATTCACATAACCATAAGTTGTATTTGTAACTTTTTGTGACGATTCTGCTAAGGTTTCATAAGTTCCACCCTTAGTTTTTTTACCAACTAATTGAACTCTAACATTTGTTCCTGCTGAATTTAAAGGCAACATTACGATTCGCATACCTTTAATATTCACTGGTCCGCTTGAAGGAAATCTCTGTATTAAGGAATAATCAAAAGTTCCAGTGTATCCAGTAACCGCAGGTCTTCGCCTTAAGGTGATAAAAGAATTAAAACTTTTGTTAGTCAAATAATTAGCAGGTGCACCACTAGATTTTTTTAAATCTGTATAGGTAGATGTATCAACAATTGTTGTTGCACCCCTTTTTTTCTCTTTGGATTTAGAATCCGTTTTAATGTCAAACCTGTTTTTTTCATTAGTATTGAAAGGTTTTACAATTCCACTTGATTTAAACTCAAGTTTTGGATTCAAAAATTCTAAATTCTGAGAGAATAATGTGGATGTATTAACCAACAACATCCAAACAAAAAAAAGCTTTACTTTTTTCATTATCATTTAGTATAATTTTAAGTTGGCAAATATAAAGGATCCGTTTGTTGAATAAAAACAAAAAAATGATCCGAACCTAGTATTTATTAAAACATTAAAAATTGTTATTAACAAACTATTTTATATTTATAAGTGTTTTTTGAGAGAAATTAAATAATAACAAAGTAAAACTTAAAATTTACATCTTTTATTTCATAATTCAAGATAGTTAATCAGAAATGATTTTAAATTAATTCTGTAATTATCCATTTCACTATTTTGAAGTTTTTGGTTAAATTTGTCCCCCTACATTTTAATTTAAAAAGATTCTGTATGGTATTTTCTAGTTTAACGTTTATATATCTTTTTTTACCACTCAGCATAATTTTTCATTACTTATCAAAAAATAATTTATATAGAAACATTAGTTTAACTATTTTTTCTTTGATTTTCTACGCTTGGGCAGAACCAATGTGGATCTATTTGATGATTTTCACCGCATTATTTGACTATTCAATGGCTCTTTTAGTGGAAAAATGGAGAGGACAAGCAGGGGCTAAAATTGCTGTGTTTTTTTCGATTATTGTCAATATCAGTCTTTTAATTTCCTATAAATATGGTGGATTCATCTATGACAATCTAAGTTATTTCGGGAAACTACCTTTTGATAGGCCTACTAATTCACTACCTGTTGGTATCTCTTTTTACACTTTTATGGTTATATCTTACATGATAGATGTTTACAAAGGTGAATTTAAAGCTCAAAAAAATCCATTAAACTTCTTAATGTTTATCAGCTTATTCCAACACTTAGTAGCAGGCCCTATTGTACGTTACAAAGATATTGCAGATCAAGTAAATACAAGATCTGTTAATTGGAAAATGATGAGTGATGGAGTATCTAGATTTTGTTTAGGATTATTTAAAAAAGTAGTGATTGCTAATGTTGCTGGAGTTTTAGTAAAAAAATACCTTGATGTTGAATTTAATGATCTATCATCCATTGAAGCATGGTTTGGTATTACTATGTTTTCTGTTCAACTTTATTTTGATTTTAGTGGTTATTCAGACATGGCGATTGGACTAGCTAAACTTTTTGGTTTTGATTTTCACGAAAATTTTAAACATCCTTATGCAGCAATTTCTGTTGGAGACTTCTACAGAAGATGGCACATTTCACTAGGGAAATTCTTCAGAGATTATGTTTATATTCCATTAGGAGGAAATAGAAAGAATCAATTAAGAAACATCTTAGTTGTTTGGTTATTAACTGGTATATGGCATGGCGCAAGCTGGAATTTTGCTTTATGGGGTGCTTACTTTGGATGTTTAATGGTTGTTGAAAAATTACTCGATAAATATCTAGTTAAAACACCGAGATTCTTTAGACATACCTATACTCTATTTCTAATCGTATTTAGTAGAGCAATTTTTTATTTCACAGATTTAGAAAAGCTAAAAATATTTGTTGGTAATTTATTTCAATCCCAAAAGCCGATTGGTATCGGATTTACAACCGATTTAACAGAACACCTTTTCTGGTTTATTTTAGTAATTTTATTTTGTATTCCTTGGGATGAAATTTATACTTCAGATTCTAAAGTTTCCATTCAATCTGGTAAATTCTATAACATATCAAAGCCAGTACTAAACTTTGCAATGCTTTTTCTCGCAACTTTATTATTAGTTAATTCCACATACAACCCATTCTTATATACCAGATTCTAATGGAAAAAAAACTAAATACAATTTTATTTTTTATTGCACTTCTTGCAATACCTACTCTGTTTTTTCTTCTACCTAAACAAAAAATATCCGTAGATGAAAAACGAAAACTAGCGATTGTTCCACACTTGAACTATGATAATTACATAAAGGGCGCGTGGGCAGATAGTTTAGATGAGTTTGTTGACGACCACTTTCCTTTTAGATCAAAAATGATTGACTATGCTGTTGAAGTTCAATCATGGAAAGGAATTAGAATGGAGAAACAAGAAAAAGTATTTGTTACTCAAAAGAAAACAAAGAAAAAGCACATTATACCTAAAGATACAACTGAATCAAAAATAAACTACTTAGATGACTTTGAACAAGCTTATTCTGGAAGTATGCTTATCATAAATGGGAGTGTATATCCTATGGGTGGAGGCAGTCCTAAAATGTCAAAAAAATTCAGTAAAATGGTTAGTGAATATGCTGAAGAATTAAACGGAGAGACACGTGTATTTTCTGCTGTTGCACCACTTTCATCTGCATTTATTCCTGTTGAAAAATACAAACATTACAACACACAAAATAAAAAAACACTTAAAGCGATCGGCGCAAGCTTGACAAACGGTGCTATTTTTTGTGATGTTTTTGATGAAATGAATAAACATGCTGGTGAAAAAATGTACTTTAGCACAGATCACCATTGGAAACCTATAGGCGCTTATTATGCTTATGTTGCATTTTGTAAAGCAGCAGGCTTGGAACCAGTTCCTTTGAACAAAATGGAAAAAAAGGTAAAATACAACTTTTTAGGCTCTTTATATCAACATACATTAGATTTATCAGTGAAGAAAAACCCTGACACAATGGAATATTATGTGCCTAAAGTAGCTACAACAGCTGTTAGATATTCACCTTACGGATTTGACAATCAAACAAAATCAAAAGTTTTTTACCATACCTCTTCAGGTGGAAATACCTATTCTACTTTTATAGGTGGAGACGCCCCGTTAATGAGGATAAATACAAATGTTAAAAATGGAAAAAAGGCCATTGTTATTAAAAACTCATACGGAAATGCATTTACTGTTTATTTAATTAGTCACTATGAAGAGATCTGGGTTGTTGATTTCCGATATTCTAAACAAAATCTTATTGACATTATCAAAGACAATAATATCAATGACATGATTTTTGCTATTGGAATGTATGGAGCCATGAGTAATGGAACTATAAAAATGATGCGAAATTTGGGTAAACAAAGAGGAGTTTCAGAACCTAAGAAAAAATCAAAAGAAGAAACTATTTCTACAACAAATGAAGAAGAAGTGACTCCTAAAGATTCTATTTCAAACTAAAATTAATGAAAAAATTCTTTTGTTATTTCTTAACAATATTTTTATACTCTAGCATTTCATTTGCTCAAGATTTAGAAATACCATCTTCGTTAAAAGTCGATACCTCTTTTGCATATATTCAATTTTACTCAAATGATGCTATTAAAAAACTTGCACAGCACTTTGAAAACATCAAAAATGATAAACTCGTTTTCTTACATTACGGAGGTAGTCATATTCAAGCAGAATACCCAACTACTGTTGCAAGAAAAAAATTTAACGAAAAATATGAAAACGGAGGAAGAGGTTTAATCTTTAATTATAGCGCAGCAAATACCTACTCATCCATAAATTACAACACTAAATACACTGGAAATTGGAAATACAACAAAAGTTTTCAAGGTCGAAAAGCAGATTTACCTTTAGGTATATGTGGTATGACAGTAGAATCTAAAGATACAAATGCAAGCCTAAGTTTTAAATTCAATGAAAAAATCAGTAGTATAAATAATAGAATTTATGTCTTTTTCGAAAATGATTCTTTAACAAGTGATTTAACGCTTTTCTTTAATAATAAGAGTGTGAATGCACAAAATTTAAAAATTGACTTTCAGCCTTATGGATTAAACTTCTTATGGAATGACACTATTAAAACCATCGAATTAAAAATAAAAAACACACAACAAAAACAGAGATTTAGATTTTACGGTATCTCTATTGAAAACAATGAAAATAAAGGGATTGTTTACCATTCGACGGGTGTAGGAGCTGCCGCATTTAGATCCGTGCTTTACATAGACAAACTTCCTGAACAAGCCGCAGTATTAAAACCAGATGTTGTGCTATTGGATTTTGGAACTAACGATATTTTGTATGAAAACAAAATCGATAAACAATTAAAATCACAAGTAGAAAAAGCAATAAAGAAATTTAAAGACATTAACCCTGATATTTTAATTGTATTAACTTCTACACAAGATCTATTTTACAAAGGAAAAAATATAACTGCAGGTATCGATTTCAGAAATTTGATGGATTCTATAGCGAGAGAAAACAATTGCTTATTCTGGAATTGGTTTGATATATCTGGTGGACTTAACACAATAAAAACATGGAATTTAGAAGGATATGCTAAAAAAGACTATGTACATCTAACCAAAAAAGGATATGAAGTAAAAGGTCAAATGCTCTATACCTCATTCATTAATTCACTCAATGTATTTAATAAAAACAATAAAATTAACGAATTAACAATAAAACCAAAAAATCACCTAGTTGATAGTCTCAATGAAACAGAAAAATCTGAAAAAGAAAGGATACAAGGTAAAAATATAGATTTAAAAGAAAGTAAAACGGTAACAACATATACAGTAAAAAAAGGAGATACTTTATCTTATATTGCAGAAAAATTTAATGTTTCTGTCTTGCAATTAATGAAAGAAAATGAATTAAAGTCTGAACTTATTCATTCCAATCAGAAACTCTTAATACCTTCTAATAAATAATTAAACATAAAATTTTACTTGAATAATTAGATCAAAAACAAAATTTAAACTGATTAATTTTGATATATTAGAAGAAAAATAAAAAAAAGTTAACTTCAATACATTTTTTTATTATATTCGAATTCTATTTAATTAATTTATTAAACTAAAACAAAGAGGCTTAACCTCACATTTTTTTTTATTTATGACAAACATTTTTGTAGCCAGATTGGATTTTGGTGTTTCTCAAGAAGAGCTAAAGAAAGCTTTTGAGCAATATGGAAAGGTAAATAAAGTTACAATTGCCACAGACAAAGAAACAGGTAAACCTAAAGGATTTGCTTTTGTTGAAATGTTTAATGAAGATGAAGCTAAAAATGCAATTAAATCTTTAGACGGTTTTACATTTAATGGTAGACAAATTGCAGTAAAAGAAGCTGAAGATAGAAGAGGAGACAACAGAAGAGATAATAACGATCGAAAGCCTTTTAATAGGGATAATAATAAAAATACATCTGACCAAAAAAGCAATACAAACACATCAGAAAACAGAAACAAACAAGAAAATTTCACACCAAATCAAAACTTTACACCAAACATTCCGACAAATAAAACAGTCGTTAAAAAGAAAGATAACTTTGCTAAAAAACTGGATGATAAGCCAAAAGCACAAAAAATGGCTGCTTATAAAAAAAGTGGAAAACAACAGAAATTTTTCTACGATGATGAAGATGATGATATGTATTAAAATAATAACTAAGAGCCTTTAAGGCTCTTTTTTTTTGAATAAATGGAAAAATTAGCATTAAGTATTGATATTGGCGGAACTAACTGTGTTTTTGGTCTAGTAAAAAAAAATGGTGAAATTATTTATGAAGACTCTATAAAAACGAACTCTTTCAAAGAAGCAATTCAATTTGTAGAATATTTATTGAGTAAAGAACAAATCACAAATCACAAGCAACAGATCATCGGAATTGGAATAGGTGCGCCGAATGGAAATCATTTCACTGGCGAAATTCAATTCGCTCCAAACCTACCTTGGGAAAAAGGTATTATTCCAATAAAACAATATTTTGAAACGGCTTTTAAAATACCTACTATACTAACCAACGACGCAAATGCTGCAGCCGATGGAGAAAAATTATTTGGAACAGCAGTTAATTATAGAAATTTTGTTCTTATTACACTGGGTACTGGTCTTGGAAGTGGAATATATGTAAATAATCAAATTCTGTACGGTTCGAACGGATTAGCAGGTGAATTTGGACACATAAGAATTATAAACAATGGTAGAAAATGCAAATGCGGAAGATTTGGTTGTTTAGAAACTTATGTATCATCTACTGGAATTCAAAGAAGTTATGAAGAATTTAAATATCAGAAATTTAATCAATCAAGTTTGTACGATGAAGCTGATATAAACGCAAAAATAATATTTGAGCACGCAAGGAATGGGGATGCATTCTCAGAATATTTGGTAGAATTCACTGCTGAAATTTTAGGTAATGCTTTGGCTGATTTTACAGCATTTTCTGATCCTGAAGCTTTTATTTTATTCGGGGGGATAGCACAAAGCGGTGAATATTTTAGAAGTAAAGTGGAGCTTTATTTCAACAAAAACATACTCAATATTTACAAAAATAAAGTTCAAATATTAAATTCAAGTCTTCATGAAAAAAATGCAGCAATATTGGGTAATGCAGCAACAATTTTTTCAAATAATAAAGCATAAATGTACTTTATTTTAAATAGTAAAAGAAAATAGCCCAATTATTTTTTCTAAATTTACGATCTTAAAATATTTTTTAAAACTTTAACAAAACAAAACAAAAAAAAGTAGTTGATTATGAGAAAAATGAAACTTTTTGTCCTTCTTTCATTGGTAATGTATAGTACATTCTCCAAAGCAGATGAAGGAATGTGGCTTCCTTTTATGATTGGAAGAAACATGGAAGACATGAAAAAACACGGTTTAAAACTGACTCAAGAGCAGATTTATTCTATAAACCATGCTTCAATTAAAGACGCTGTTATTTCATTTGGTGGATTTTGTACAGGAGAAATAATTTCTAAAAAAGGGTTGGTTATTACAAATCATCACTGTGGATATGATGCTATTGCAGAATCTTCTACTCCTGAAAAAAATTACTTAGACAAAGGTTTTTGGGCAAAAAACACTGCTGAAGAAATTCCTATCAAAGGATTGACCGCTACGTTCATTATTCGAATTGAAGATGTTACTTCATTAATTCAAAAAGAATTAAACGAAACAATGACTCAAAAACAAAGAGCAGATAAAATTGCTGAAATATCAAAAGTACTTGAAAAAGAAGCAGTAGAAGGGACACATTACGAAGCTTTCGTAAGAGATTTTTATGAAGGAAATGAATTCTATTTATTTGTTAAAGAAACATTTAATGACATTCGTTTGGTTGGTACTCCTCCACAATCTTCTGGAAAATATGGTGGTGATACAGACAACTGGATGTGGCCAAGACATACCGCTGATTTCTCAATGTTCAGAATTTATGCTGGAGCAGATAACAAACCTTCTGCTTTCAATGCTAATAACCAACCATATACACCTAAACATAGTTTACCGATTTCGATTGATGGTGTAAAGAAAAATGATTATGCAATGGTTATGGGTTTCCCTGGAAAAACAAATCGCTTTCTTACATCATTTGGAATTGAACAAGCAATCAAATTTGAACAGCCTAAAATTGTTGAAATTCGCGCTAAGAAACTTCAAATAATGAAAAAATACATGGATCAAAATGTATCTGTAAGATTAAAATACTCTTCAAATTATGCTAGAGTAGCTAATTACTGGAAATATTTCATTGGTCAAACTACACAACTTAAAAATAATAAAGTTGCTGACAAGAAAAGAGAAATAGAGGCAGCTTTTAATGCTTTTACTAAAGGTGAGGCTGAATACACGGACGTTCTAGCTGACATTGAAGAATCATACAGAGCAACTAATCCATATGTTTATTCAAAAGTATATTACAGTGAATTCATTCGCCAAGTTGATATTAATGCAAACGTTTTATTATATAAAAGTATTGCTAAACTTGAGTCTGAAGGAAAAATTGATCAATCAAAAGAATTAAAGAAGATTGCAAAAGATCGTTGGAAAGAGTTTTTTAAAGACAATAACTTAGACATCGAATTAGAAACTTTATCTGAATTATACAAAATGTACTTAAAAGACATTCCAAATGGTCAAAAAGGAGTTCTTGCTAAAAAACTAAATGAAAAAGGAATAAAGAGAATTGATAAATTTTTTGCTAAAATTCGTAAGAAATCAATTTTTACTGACAAGCAACGTTACACTGACTTTGAAAACAATTTTAGTTTAACTAAATTACTTAAAGATCCATTATTTATCTTGATTAAAGATATCGATGATGCTTTTCAAACGACAATCTCTAAGAAGAATTACGGTGAAGCGTTGATTAAATTACAAAGAGCAAACAGACTTTTTGTTAAAGGTGTTAGAGCGATGGATTTAAGTAAAAATTATGCTCCAAATGCTAACTCAACAATGCGTTTAACATACGGTAATGTGCTTCCATATGCTCCAAAAGACGCTACTTATTTTGATTACAAAACAACTCTTTCAGGTTTAATGCAAAAAGAAGATGCTGGAAATCCTGATTTCACAGTTGATCCTGTAATGAAAGAATTATGGAAAAACAAAGACTACGGAAGATATGCCAACAAAAAAGGCGAGTTGATTGTTAACTTTTTGACAAACAACGATATTACAGGTGGTAACTCAGGATCACCTTGTATCAATGGAGATGGTGAACTTATCGGTGTAGCATTTGATGGCAACTGGGAAGCTATGTCAGGTGACATCTTTTTCGAGCCAAACATTCAAAGAACAATTGTATGTGATATTAGATATATCCTTTGGATTATTGAAAAATGTTATGGAGCTCAGAATCTAATTGATGAAATGGAAATTAGACAAAGATCTCCGAGAGAAGATGAAGACATTGAATCTAAAAATAGCACATCAGATGTTACATCCAATGAAGTGAAAAATGATATTGGATCTTTATTTAAAACAGATGATGTTTTATTTGAAACAGGTAAACATGAAGTGACTAATAAAAATTCAAAAGCGATTGATGAAGTTGTTAAAATCCTTAAAGAAAATAAAACAGCATCAGTAGAATTAGATGGTCATACAGATTTAACTGGAGATGTTTGTAAAAACTTGATATTGTCTGAAAAAAGAGCAAAATCAGTTCAAAAATATCTTGTTTCTAAAGGAATTGACGCAAAAAGAATCATCACGAGAGGATTTGGAACTGCACAACCTAAAGATGAAAATAAAACAGAAAAAGGAAGAGCACACAATAGAAGAGTTTCTTTCTTAATTAAATAATATTATTATTTGGATTTTAAAGGGGTGCTATTGCACCCCTTTTTTTATGATTTAAATTCTATTTTTTAAAAATTCAAATGATTAATTTAGTTGAAAATAAAAGTTACAATGAAATCCTATTTCAAATTACTAATCCTATTTTCAATTACACTAAGTTGTAAAGAAAAAAAAGAATCGATTAAACCTTTAGAGAGAAGCATAACTGAATCTGTTTATGCATCAGGAAATATTGAATCAGAAAATCAATATCAAGTCTATTCAAATGTAAATGGGATAATTTCAAATGTACTTACAGAAGAAGGTCAATTTGTGAATAAGAACACACCACTTTTTCAGATTACAAATAAATC
>VFQS010004174.1_pt1 | contig 10610 bp, 11 predicted proteins | sample 3512361 | NCBI WGS metagenome assembly VFQS01 (sample SAMN10412375, study PRJNA504923) | tailings metagenome | isolation source: Relicate 1 Philex TSF3 active mining | place: Philippines | reverse complement strand
ATTCAAACTTATTTTTATTTTTTTTATATAAAAATTCAAACTTATTTTTATTTTTTTTATATAAAAATTCAAACTTATTTTTATGTTAAAAAATAAAAAAAAATGATTTATATTTTTTATATAAATATCTTTTATTATTTGTGTTAAAAATAAAAATGAATAAAAAAAGAAAAGATATTAATCATTATATTATAAATAAAAAACATTTATACAAAAATATTATTTTAGATATAGATAAAACACTTATTGAAGGATATTTTTCTATTAAATATAATAAAATTATGATTGAAGAACGTCCATATTTAGCCGAATTTTTTAACTTTATTTTTAATCATTTTCATAATGTTTCTATTTGGACTAACGCCACTAAAAGTTGGTTTAATCAAGTTTATAATACTATATTATATAAATATATACCAAAAGATAAACATTTCGATTTTGTTATAACTTTTAATGATGGTTATGTTGGAAAAGATAATTGTGGAGTTAAAGATTTACACATTATTTTCGAAAAATATAATTATGATACATATAATCCACTTAATACTTTTTTATTAGATGATTCACAAATACATTTTGATAAAAATCCTAAAAATTGCTATTTAATTAAACCTTTTGAAGTAAATTTATTAAATAATTCTCATAAATATGATGATGAATTACTTAAAATAATTCAAATATTGGGAACATAATTTATTTACGTTTGTTCTTTATAATAAAAAATGATTTTATTATTATTGGGAACCTCTTCGGTTCCCAATATTTACGTTCGTTCTTTATAATAAAAAAATGATTTTATTATTTATAAAATTAAAAGATTTAATATATGAATAATATTGATAATATGAATAATAATATGTATAAATCTATGGAAAATTTGCGTCAATACGAATTTACAAAAAATGTCGGATTACGTTGGACGAAAAATGAAGAAAATCAACTAATTGACGAATTAACTATTCAAAAATTGGATTTAACAACTATATCTCGAATTCACGGGCGGACTATTCGCGGTATTACAGAACGGCGTAATCTTTTAATACACAGCGATTTTAAGAACAGTTGTAATATTAAAGATTTGTCAATAAAATACTTAATATCTGAATTAGAATGCTTTGCTATATTACAAAAGTGTAAAGAAAAAGAAGTTAAAAAACTTCAAAAAATTGATATTAAAAATAATGATGTTTATAGCGAAAGATTAGATAAATTGGAAATTGAAGTCCAAAATATGAATAAAACTCTTATTGAAATACGCGATTTATTGGCTAAACAAAATAATTTTAATATGTTACCAAATAATCTTTCAAATAATCCTTTTGATGAATTGGAAATAAAAAATTGATTTTTATATCATTAATCTTAATTATATAAACTAAATATTATAAAATAAAAATGAGCAACGTAAATAATAATTTAAAATTTATTGGTAAAAAATTTACATATAAACGTAATAATTTCGATGCTTTATTATGGTATAATTCTTTAATAAATATCAATATTGAAAATTTATTTACTCCTTTTTTTGAAAATATGGATAATATTATTGAAAAAGCCATCAAAAATGATGATAAAAGTTGTACTATATTATATCCTTTCTCTTCTAATCAATATTATGATGATAATAAATATTTTAATGAAACACTTATGAGAGACATTTTTAATAGTCAAAAAAATTTATCTAAACATAATCCAAATAATGAATGGAGAAATATATATAATAAATTTAATTTACCTATTGCTAATGAAAATGGTGTAAATACAGATTTATTACCCTTTTCAAGAAAATTAGAATATAATAATAAAAATGTTATCTTTATATCAATTTTCTATAAAGATTATTGGAATAATATAAATTTAATCAATGATGAAACAATATATGATAATTCAAGTAGATTAGCACAAATTCTTTCTCAAAGATTACCTTTGGAATTTATTGAACGTTTATATAAAATAAATAATTTAAATTTCAAAGAGATTATATATGATAAAATTATTGGTGTTAAAGAAATAAAATTTAATAATTATGATTTAGAAATCATTTTTTATTAAAATTATTATTTTTAACTTATTTTATATTATAAATTTTTAACTCATTTTTTTTTAATTATTATTTATAGTAAATATAAATAAAATGAACTTTCCAAATAACTACACTATTATAATCGCCATTTTATCCATTATACTTATCGCATCTTATCCAATCTTATTAGCCGGAAACGCCGAATATCTCTGGGGTCCTATTAAAGGAAATCTTCGCAAATTATATTATGTATCCATACTTTTAGTATTAATCGGCTTTATTCCATTTGCTTATTTATTACTTACTTGTAATCGTTGGAATCAAACTGAAATAACTCACATTTTTTATGCACTTTTAACTTTAATAATTGCTTCTTGGTTATGGATTGTTTTCGCAGTAGCTTATGCTACAAAACGTTTTGATAAAAATATGTTAAGAATGATTATAATAATTACATTACTTATCGTCTCTTTATCTATACTTTATTTATTATATATCGTCCATAAACATTATAATTTAAATTTAATATTAAATAAAAATTGTTTAATGAAATATTTAGTATATATTGGATTAGGTTATGCTTTCTTTCATACTTTCTTTATGGACTTTATTTTATGGGCTTATTTAGTATTATTTAAGAAAAATTAATATTATTTAGAAATTCTATTTAACTAATACTTATTATTATTCTTTTTTTTATTATTCCATAAAATAATAAAAATCATTTTTATAAATTATTATATATTATTTTTATTCAAAGCAAATATATATTCCATTAAATTACCACTTACTCCTACTTTGTTAGTATAATCAAATGATTTGAACCTTTTATACTCTTTTTCATAAACATCTACTTTACCATATTTTTCAAGAATTCCCACAAAATCGTCTTTACTTATCAATCCTTCACTACTATACGATATAAAAATATATTTACTATTTATATTTTCTACCATACTTTCAAATGCCTTTTTTACACTCTTTTTTTGACAATATGGTGATATATACGAATTTTCAGGAATTCCTGTAATACCCTTCACTACTGGATGATTTTCATACATTGCTATCATATTTAATACAAAATAATTTTTCGAATATTGTCGCTCATTATATGGTGGATCACAATATACTATATCAAATTTCTCTTTTTTCAATTCTTCACTATCATTCGATACAAATAATGTTTTATTTTTCGTATTCGCTTTTTCCACGTTTTTATGTATCGGTTTTAATACAAAATCTTTTAATGCTTTCTCTTTGAACTTCTTTAAATAACATCCATATACCGCCGGTATATTACTATATTGGTCTGCTGATACTAAAAGAGATGCCAACAAAAAATTATAATCATTTTGATTATTTTTCCACTCTTCTATTTGAAAACGTATTCCATCAATTATTTTCGCATTTTCAACACTATAAAACATACGATTACACTCTTCATATGGAGCATAATTTTTAGTTATAAATCCTACTTTCTTTATATTTTCTATATTATTGTTTATAAAATCTATCTTTTCTTGAATAAATTCATTATATACACAATTATTCATCGCATTTACAATAATATTACTATATAATTCAGTATCATTTGATATAACAATAGCATTATCTTTTCTTAAATAATATGATATTATACCTGTTCCTGAAAAGAGGTCTCCTATAACTTTATTTTCAAATGATTCATATTTTGTAAAATCTAATATTGAACTTTTTATAAATTCGTATAATTGATGTTTCGAACCAATATAATTTAAACGAATTATTTCACTCATTTTTTATCTTATTATATACTTTTATAATTATTGTTTTATATTAAAATAATATTTTATTTTTTTATTTTTATTAATAAATTATAATTTGTTAAAAAAAATATAATTTTTAAATAAAATGAAAATAGAAAATTTGATAAAAGCAAATTATTTTTTAATCGAAGATTATAAAAATTTAATAAAAGAAAATAAAAAGTTAAAAGAAGAAAATATTTTTTTTAAAGAAAAATTATATGGTAAAAAAAGAAAATATAAAGATTTTGAAGATTTAGAAAAAAAAGAAGAAAGTAATAAAAAACAAAAAATTGAAAATTATATTATTGGTTCATCTGTTGAATATTTAATATGTAAAATATATAATGATTATAATAGTGATTTTGAAAAAATATTTAATAAAAATAATATTGATAAAGTATTTATAGAAGAAAATATAATATTATTTCAAAATTTAAAAAATTATTATCCTTACTTAACATATATTGGAAATAATAATAATAAATACGACTTTAAATATATTGATATCAATCAAAATATTAATTATGTTTCCGTTAAAAGTAATTTTAATGGGAAAAAAGTATGTCCCCAAATTATCGGTCAAACAACATTATATAAATATAAAAGTTATTTTAATATTGATTTAAATATAAATTTAGAAAATCTTAAAAATTATATTATTGAAAATATTGATATTTTATTAAAAAAATATTTATTAAACACTTTTCATTGTGATATTATTTATTTTTATAAAGAACAAAAGAAAAATATTTTACAAATTATTAAATACGATGAAACACGTTTAAATAATATACAATTTGATAAAAATAATATATCATTCTCTCATATCAAAAATAATAAAAATTGGATTGAATCAACTACTGTTTATTACATTTTTAATAAAATTATGTATTCTATTGGCGAATTTCAAATACATAATAACCGTGATAACATCAAATTTAGATGGTATTTCGATAAAATTATTAAATTATGCAATTTTGATATTATTCAAGTGTAATTTATTTTTATAGAGAAAAAATAGAGAAAATAGAGAAATTGTTAAAAGTATTATATTTTTATAATTTATATAATTATATTATAAAAAATAATTATTACTATGTTTAATAATTATTTTTTATAATAATTTTGTATAAAATTTCTCTAATTTGAATTATTCTATTTTAATCATATTATTTAAAATATTTGTTTTATCCTAAATAGAGAAAAAATCAAATTTCATTTTTAAAAACTTAATAAATATATATTTTTTTTACTGTTTTTTATTTTTTCATTTATTTTTGACAGATTTAAAATATGAGTTTTCATTTTTTCTCTATTTAGGATAAAACAAATATTTTAAATAATATGATTAAAATAGAATAATTCAAATTAGAGAAATTATATACAAAATTATAATATAAAAATAATTATAAAAAATAATATAAAAATGATATAATAAAACATTTAATATTTTAAAAATAATAAAAATAAAAATATAGAAAAAATATAAAATAAATATTTCTCTCTAAAAATATAGATTTTTGCGTTTTATAATAATATTATTTTTATTTATAATTATTAGATTATAAATAATGGAAAATAAATTACAATTATCTAATAATTGTTATCATATTTGTTATTTTTGTTTACAATATAGAACAACAAAAAGGACTGATATGAATAAACATTTAACAAAAAAGAAAAAATGCGAACTCACATATTTTCCAATTGAAATGATGGATTTTGAAAAAGCAGCTCAATTATCATTAAATAATAGATTTTATTTTTTATTTGACCATTCTAATTTAGTATTTCAAGATTATATTTATATTATAAATAATTTTAGAGAAAAACTTAATTATATAAATTATGAAGATATTATTAAAAGTAATATTTATTTATCAAATAATTTAAATAAAATTATAAATAAAAAAATAATTAATGACAATAATAATGATAATGACAATGATAATGATAATGATAATGATAATAACAATGATAATGACAATGATAATGATAATGATAATGATAATGATATTGATAATGATAATGATATTGACAATGACAATGATGATAATAATAAATATATAGAAGAAAATGAAAATAAATATTTTGATTGTAAATTATGTAAAAAAAAATATAAATCAAAACAAAATTTAATAAAACATTTAAAAAATAAAACTATGTGTGAAAATACTCAATTATTAAATAAAATGCTTGAACAAAGTCAATTAAAAAATGTTTCCGACGCAATTACTAATAGCAAACAATTACAAGAAGCTGTTATTAATAATTTCAATCAAAATAATACAAATAATAATATACAAAATAATACTTTTAATAATAGTCCTACAATAAAATTAGAAGTTTGTGATTTTGGTCGTGATGTTTATACATATAGTCATATTCCAAATAGTTATATCAAAGAAGACGATTTTTATTTATATCCTAATTTTTTAAATAAAATTTTAGAAAATGAAAAAAATCATAATATATATTTTAATAATAATGATGAAAATACAAAATCAGAAAATAAAAAAGCCATAATATATGCCGATGAAACTTTATATAAAATAAATGAAGACAAAGCTATTTATATGATTTTGGAAAAATTAAGCACCACTATAAAATATTTAATAAACAAATCTTATAAAAATGAAGAAGAACGAACAAAAAATAAAGACAAAATTGATAAAATACATCGTTATTATCATGTTGTTACCGGACATTTCAAACATGATACTATCTTTAAAGATTATGAGATTGAAAATACAAAATTTTATAATTTAACCCATAAACGTAGGTCTCGTGATGTTTATACAACAAAAATTAAAAATATTATAAATTCTCACGGAACTCCTATTAGTCAAATAAATAATAGTAATCTAAATCAATCATTTGATATATTTAATCCTGATATATTAGATTATGCTTCAACACGTGTTAGAAATAAAGATTTAAAAAAAAAGAAAGATGAACTTCCATTTTAAACAAGTAAATATCAAGTCATTATTCTAATAATATTAATCTAAAAATATTTTTTATTAAGTTTTACATTTAAATTATATATTTCAATAAAATAGTATTGAAATATATTTATTAGATTATACTAAAATATGTGTTGGAACCATGATGTTAGCATTAAAACGTGGTATTTCGCCCTTTTTGGCTTTATTATCGGTTTAATCGGCAAACAATTACCACTTTCCGTATTATTTTTTGCATTATTATTCAGTTCTATGCAATTAGTTGAATATTATTTATGGAATAATATAAATGATGAAAAGAAAAATAGATTTTATTCTATAATCGGTTATATTATTATTTTATTAGAACCATTATTCGCACTATTTATGGTAACACATTTACCTATTACAAAATTTTTAATCACTTTTTATTTACTTTATATTATATTATTTACTTACTTCAAATATAAAAAAATTAACTTTATTACACATATTGGAAATAATGGCCATTTAGATTGGCAATTTATTAAAAATTTTGGAAATTTACATTATATTATTTGGTTTTCACTTTTTTATTTTGGTATATTTATGACAAAAAATATCGTATATATTATTTTTGCAATATTTACTTTATTATACAGTTTATATAAAACAAATTATGATAGCACATCAAACTCATTATGGTGCTATTATAGTAATATTATTTGGATTTATATCATAATAAAAAATATATTAGGTTTCTACTTTTAATTCATTATTTTCTCATAAATTTCTCTTTAATATTATATTAAAATATTATATTAAAATATTATTTTCATTTTTATTTAATTATATATCCAATGGATTATATCTTTCAAAAAGCATTAAAAATAACTCCTTAAAAGAACGTTTCTCAACATTTTCCACATAATCAATATTTGTCGTTGTGTTAAATCCACCATTTTCATAACAACCACTTCTACATACTGATGCATCTACTTCATGTTTAGTTGTTTTTAATCTAAATGATATATACACCTCCAAATCATCATTATTATCAAAATCCGTATTTATATTATCTTCATTATCTATATGTAAATCCGTTATTATCCATAAATATCTAACACGAAATAGATTGTAATCTTCATATATAAAATAACGCACCATTTGTGTCGCTTCTCGATTTCTACAATAATTATATAACTCTTTATCAACGTTTTTAACTTTATATTCTAAATCACGCCAAAAACTCCGTTTCTTTGAAGCATCATCACATACTTTCTCTCTAAATTCTGCCGAATAATATGAATATAACTTTTCATATTTTTTACAATCTTCCACAAATTCATTATGCTCCTCTTCATCACTCTCTTCATATTCTGATTCAGACGATTCACTATCATATGGTTTATGCACTTTCTTCGAAATTATCTTCTTCTTACTTTTATTTTCAGGAGTTCTGTAAATTTCATATATAAATGGAATTTCATCTTCGTTATAATCATTGTTATAAAGATTGTTCTCTTCATATATCTCCTTTTCACATAACACAAAATCATCTTTTTTTACATTATATGATAAAAAAGAAAAGATTGAACTATTTTGGTCTAAAATACAATCGATTTTAATATTATCATCTAATGATATATTCATTAAGTCATCTTTATCTTCTTTATATATTATATTTTTATTTATTTTTTTATTAAATATTTCCGAAATAAAATAGATTTTATACTCTTTATTTTCCAATAATTTATTTAGAAATAATGATATATATTTTATTAAACTTTTATTACTTATCTCTTTTTCCTCATCTTTCTTATTTTTATTATTATATCTAAAATATGCATATGTCAAAAAGTCATAAGTAAAAATACCTAAATAACTCTTATCTTCATAACTTATTTGAAATAACGCCTTTTTGTAAAATTTTTTATTTTCCATTTTTACTATTTATAATATAAATTCCTTTTATATTTATTTTTTCATAAAAAATAATTATATTTATTATAAATAGTAGTTAAATGCCACTTTGTATTAAAGATCCTAAATCATCTTATAAAGGAGATGAACCAAGTCCAAAAGGTTTAGGTTATTGCGCCCATTGTGAAAAAGTTGGAACTAAAATGAAAGGAAAAGATGGAAATATGTGGATTATCAAAAGTGTTGGTAAATCAAAACGTTGGGTTAAAATAAATGAAAAGAAAAAAGAAAATAAACAAAAAGGTAAAAAATATTATATTCATGATAATGGTGGTCGTCCTTTTGAAATTATTATAAATTCTAAAAAAGAAGTTTATGTTTATAAACGTAGTCAAAAAGATGCTGAATATAATGATTATAAAGTATATGATAAATTACCATATGATTTATTTATTGTAAAATTTAAACCAAAAGAAATATATATTGGAAAAGATAAGAGTTTAGGTAAAAGCGGTATTGGTAATTCAATTTTATTACATATGACTAAAAATAAATATGTTTGTATTACAGAATCTATTTTTGAATTTTCATTAGAAGATGGTGATGAATTTGTTAAATATTTTTCACAAGTTGGTAATAGTGATGTTCCTTATCCTGTTTTATTAGGAAAAAATTATTTTTATTCAATGGTTGATAAAACTCGCGGTTCATTATCTTATTTTCCAAAAGATTATAAAATTAATGATTTTAAAGATGGACACGATTTTTATTATGGAACATGGACTAAAAAAGGTTGGATTACAGAAGTTAAAGATATTAAAAAATTAAAAGATTTTAAGATTATTGAAAAAAGATTTTATTAAATATTTTATATTTATAAAGATTATAAATAATAATTATTATTTATAGAAAAATATAAAATGAATAATAATCCAAATATTTATAAACCTCTTTTACAAAATATTAGTAAATTAAATAATCTTAATTTGCGCACTTCAATAAGTTTAACACAAAATGAATTAAAACCATATATTGGAACTAAAATGATACCTTTATTTTGGGATAATATATATGAAGAATATAATGATTTAGGATTTTATGCTTTAATTTGCGTTGATTTACATAAAGTCGCAAATCAATGGGTTCATCTTTATATTCCTAAAATCGCATTTAATAAAAATTCATTTAATAATAAAAATTTATTAAATTTAAATGTTGAAGAAACTATTATTGGAAAAAATACTTTTGGAAATCGCGGTTATAATGGCCCTCAACCTCCAAAAGGAAGTGGAAATCATAAATATGTTTTTTATTTATTTGCGTTAAAGAAAGATGCTAATAGTAAAATAAGTATAAATGAAAGAGAAGAATGTAAAAATGTAGCACAATTTATAGAAATGGTTGGAAGCACAAATATTATTGGATATACTGATTTATCTTTTTTTTATGAAAATAAATAATTTATTTTTTTATACTAAAAAATGATTTTATAATTTATATTAAATCATTTAACTTAAAAAATAGTATATAAAAAGAAGTAAATATAAAATATAAAAAATGAACCATTTAACAGAACCATTTAATATATTTTATAAAATATATTATTATTACGATTTGCTAAATAATATGAATTTTCATTCATATGAAAAGATAAATAATTATAAAAATAATGATATCAAATATATTTGCTCTTTTGAAACAGGAATTAATTATATTGTTAATTTAATTAAAGAGTGTATATTACGTCAATTTTCAGATATGACTAAAATAAAAATTAAAGTAGAAAAATATAATAAAAATAATAATTTTCATATTTTTTTACAAAACGTCCAAGAAAAGATATATTACCAAAATAATGATATAAACAAAAATAATGATACAAAAATAGATTTTACACGAAGTATTTTTATTAATATTTATGATGAAAATAATAAAATATTTTTTATTGGAACT
>VFQS010004173.1_pt1 | contig 10612 bp, 8 predicted proteins | sample 3512361 | NCBI WGS metagenome assembly VFQS01 (sample SAMN10412375, study PRJNA504923) | tailings metagenome | isolation source: Relicate 1 Philex TSF3 active mining | place: Philippines | reverse complement strand
TTTGTAATTAATAGTAAATCCAAATTTACGAGTGTCGTTTTTGCTATACGATAATAAAGGCTCATTCATTGGTCTGAAATAACTTCTATTCATATTAAAAATATCATCTCCAAAAATAGAAACGGTTAATTGATCGCTTAAGAATTTCTTACTAAAAGTCATATCAACATAATTATTAAATGGCTTATCGGCAACAAAATAGAAATAGTTTCCACCAGAAGTAATTAAACCAAATTCGGTAACAAACTTTATGTTTTTTGGTAATAAAATTTGCGACATTAAGTTGAAATTCCAAAAACCTTTAGTATCTAAATTTGGAATCTGATGCAATTGATAGCCTGTGTAAAAATATATAAAGTTAAGTGTATCTGGATTAACATCAAATTTCATAGTTTCTTTCAATCCTTTTGAAAAAAGCATATAAGGTAAAGGTAAAGCAAAATTGAAATTATGTATTTTAACTTCCGAAACATTAAAATTAGAACTTTGAACCGAATTCCCGTTTAATGATACTTGTTGAACAACTTGATTCTTAGCGCTACTCAAACTATAACCAATATAAGCATAATCAAAAGCACTTAGTTTGACTTCGAAATTATCAAAAATTGTAGGTTGTAAATTTGGATTACCAACCGTATTGATGTTTTGATTTTGATACGTTGTATTATTCGGATTTAAGGCAGAAGTTGATGGCAATGTAATTTTCTTATTATAATTCATATTGAAGAAAATTTGTGGCGTTACATTATACTGAACCGTTGCATTTGGAAACCATCTAAATTGATCAAAAGGAGTCAAATCTGTTGTTTCCGTTCTTCCATTAATTTCATATTTCTCCGCTCTTGAACCTAAAATAAAATCGAACTTATTATACTTCGCTTGAAATTCTAAATAAGTGGCAGCCCTTGCTCTTTGATAATCTAAATTAGCCGTACCAAAGCTTTTAGCTTCAAAAAATAACTTTTCGTATAAAGCACCAAAACTCACTTTTCCTTCATCCAAAATTTTTAAACCTTGAGAATAATCGAATTTTCCGTTATAATAATTTTGATTTGAAAAATTATCTAACACATTATTTCCAATCACGTTAGAAAACAAATTAAAATCGTTCTTGTTATTGTTATAATTGAAAACAAAATCAAGTTTCTGACTCTTATTATCGAATCTTTTTTGGTAAGTTATCGTTGCGTCTTGTCTGGTATTATGCGATTTTCCTCTGTCTAAAGTTATAAATCCAACACCATAACCTTCTGTATAACTATTATTATTGGCGTAATTTATATCGTAATTTAATAGCAATCTATCTTTATTTAAATCAAAGGTTAAACCCGACTTTAGAAACTGAGTTCTATTAATTCTGTCGCTTTCAGTATTAGACAAAACATCTTTATTATTTGTGTTTAAAAATTCTGTCCAAACTGCATTTTCTCGGTAATTTTGACCGAAATTTAATTGCCAACCAAAATATTTGTTTTTGGCATTTAGCAATACACTATTATAAGTTCTGTATCTCGTTATATCGTAAGAATTAAATGCGGAACTATTGGTATAAGTGGCACTTAAATATTTTTTTGCATTTTTATTGGTAATAATATTTAAAATGGCTCCACCAGAAGTTGCTGGAAATTCGGCACCTGGCTGAGTAATCACTTCAATTTTTTCAACGGAATTAGCAGGCATTCCTTCTAAAAAAGAATTTAATTCGTTGCTCGAAATATTTAATGGACGACCATCTAAATACACATCTAGTTGCTTTCCCTGATACATCATTCCTGCAACATCAGAAGCAATCAAACCAGGTAATTGCTTAATAGTTTCCATTAAAGTACCAGAACTCAAATGTGGCTGATTGGCTATATTAAATATAGTTCTATCTGGTTTTTGTTCAATTGCTTTCTTATACGTAACAATATTTACTTCCTCAATTTGCTTATCTTTTGGAGCTTCCTCTTTTTTTACATTTGTAGAATCTTGAGCTTGAACAAAATAAGACATACACAAAGAGAATAAGAAACCTCGAACTATTTTTTTCATAAATATTAAATAAAAATTGAATTATGATTTGATAAGTTAGTACTAAAATTCTTAAAAAAGTTACAATAAAATTCCAGTTAAAATAATTATCTTTAAACATTGTAACTCTGCACAACTAAATTCTAGCAAATGAATCTATCAATTGAAACTCCAGCGCTATTATTTTCAGCAACATCACTAATTTTATTAGCCTATACTAATCGATTTTTAACCATTGCTCAAATTGTGAGAAGTTTAAAGAAGAATTACGATCAAGATCATAACAAATCGATTTTAATCGAAATTAAAAACTTAAACAAACGAATTACATTAATTCGATACATGCAACTTTTTGGTGTTTTATGTTTGTTTTTATCTGTTTTTGCTATGTTTTTACTCTTTTTAAATTATGAAACAACTGGAATTTACATTTTTGGAGTGAGTTTATTATCATTACTAATCTCATTAGGTATATCCTTTTGGGAAATTAGTATTTCTGTAAATGCATTACGTATTCATCTAAAAGATTTAATGGAAGAAAATTAACATAAGATTAAACCTTTTAAATTTTTATTAGTCAAACTATAAAATTAAAATTATTTTTTATGAAAAATCTATTAACTATAGTTGCGTTATTTTTTATTGGAATAACAACTTCTTTTTCTCAAACTGAATCCGAAAAAGACACACTTGCAAATTTTAATGATAATTTTAGTTTGGAAGGTGCTTTAGCGATGTTTAAACAAGCCAGTAGTTTAGAAGAATTTGAAAAATTAATTAATTCAGAAAACAATTCGGTTAATAATTTAGATTTAAATAATGATGAAAGTATTGATTATATTTCCGTAAATTCTATTAAAGAAATAGATACACATGTCATTGTTTTACAAGTTTGGATAAATGAAACCGAAAAACAAGACATTGCTACAATCGGAATTGAAAAAACAGGTAATGAAGAAGCACAGCTTCAAATTATTGGTGATGAGGATTTGTTTGGGAAAAATGCCATCGCTGAGCCTTTTGATGTTACAGAAACATTAGAAAAAGGAAAAGGGCCTGCTTATCCAGAAGTTAGTTTAAATAGAGTTTTTGTAAATGTTTGGCTTTGGCCTTGTGTAAGATTTGTTTATGCTGCAAATTACGTTGTATATACTTCTCCCTTTAGATGGAAAATATATCCAAATTGGTGGAAACCATGGCGACCAGTAAAAGTAGCTGTATTTCGTTCAAGAGTAATTATTCACACAAATCATTATCACAGAACTACAACTTACCGAGTTGTAAAAGCTAAAAAAATATATACACCAAGAAGAAATCACTCTACAGTTGTGGTTAAAAGCAAAAGAGTAAAAACGGTTATTTACAAAGGAAAAAGAGGGAAAACGACAGTTGTAAAAAGAAATAGAAGAAGATAATTTGGTAATGTTTTGAACTTGAAGCTCAGCAAATTGCTGGGTTTTCTTTATAAACAGATTAAACCATTTTAAGTTATTTAAGTCAAATTAATATTAATTCAGGAACTTATGCGAAACTCAAACCTTTGGTCATTACGATTAGGTTTCTCCGGAAAAGAAGCCCTACAAATAGAAAAGAGCGGAATCGAATTGTTCATAAAAAATTCAATTAAAGCTTCTTTTGAAAAAAAGATGCCTGCATTTTTAGAAGATGATCCAAAAACATTAACTGAATTAAAAGAAATAAGAGAACAAATAAAAGTCGCAACTTCAGAAGAACAAAAACAGATTGTTAAAAAACAATTTCAGGCTAGTTTAGAGATGAAAGCTTGGTGGTTAGAAAAAATGATGAAAGCCGAATTTCCATTAAGAGAAAAAATGGTTTGCTTTTGGCACAATCATTTTGTTTCTACAATTCAAAAGGTGAAAGTGAATTATTGGATTTATCAGCACAATCAAATACTAAGAGAAAATGCTTTTGGAAATTATAAAGAATTAACAAAAAAAATTCTGAAAACAAATGCTATGGTTCGCTATTTAGATAATGTAGATAATCGAAAAAACAAAATCAACGAAAATTTGAGTCGTGAATTACTAGAACTATTTACTTTAGGAATTGGAAATTATACAGAAAACGATATTAAAAACGGCGCAAAAGCTTTAGCAGGTTTAGGATTAGGAGAAAGCGAAGCACAATACAGAAGGATTTTTGAAGATAACGATACTATTACCTATTTAGGAAAAACAGGAAAATTTAAAGTTGATGATTTAGTCGATATTATTTTCGAACAAAAAGCCATTCCGTATTTAATTACCAAAAAAATACTAAAATGGTTCATTTACGACAATCCAAAAGAAGAATTAGTTATTTATTATGGTGATTATTTCCGAAAGGTAAATTTTGAAATAGAACCCTTACTACTAAAAATTTTTACAGAAGAATTTCAAAAAGAAACCGCTGGAAGTAAAATCAAAGATCCTTTAGTGTACACTTTACAACTAATACATGAATTGAAAATAACTGAAATCAATACAGAAATTTTAACGTTATTTTTAAGTCAACAAGGTATGGATCTATTCAACCAACCTAATGTAAAAGGTTGGGATGGCGGGAACAATTGGCTAACTTCTCAAATATTTTTACAAAGACATAATGCTTCAGACTTTTTATGTAATGGAAGAATGTTGAATAGAAAAGTATTACGAGGAAATGACACAGAAGGCTTTGAAAACATTAAAACTATAAAAGTGGGTATAGTTTTCAAAAAAGGGAGTAACATTCAAATTATTTCAGAATTAACGGAACGCTTATTATTTCAAAATAATGACGAATTACAGAAAGACATGGAACAAGTCTTGAAATACGATTTTGATGCCTCTAATGAAAATGCTGAAAAAGCAATTTTACGTTTATTTAATTTCATTACAAAAACTCCAGAATATCAACTCATTTAACCACTATGAACAGAAGAAATTTTTTATCGTTAACTGGAACTTTCACTGGCGGTTTGTTAGTGTTACCCGAATTTCTACATGCTTTGGGAAATAGTAACGCCTTAATTACTGGCGAACAATGTGTAGTTTTTATTCAATTGAATGGAGGAAATGATGGTTTAAATACATTCATTCCTTTTGACAATGATTTATATTACGCTTTAAGACCAAATATAGCACTTAATAAAGATAACGTAATTGAAAAACATAATGGCATGGCTTTTCATCCAGCGTTAAAAGATTTTGCTACTATACAACAAAACGGACATTTATCTGTAATTCAAAATGTGGGATATCCTGAACCCAATCGTTCGCATTTTAGAAGTCAAGAAATTTGGCAAACTGCATCAGATTCAAGTAAATATTTAAATGAAGGCTGGCTAGGAAGATATTTAGATTTACAATGTAAAGAACATAATCCTTTAGCAGGAATAAACATAGATAGCATTGACAATTTAGCTTTAAAAGGCATTGAACCCAACTTTATCACAATAAAAGATCCAAATAAATTTAAATCAAATGCAGAAACAGAAACGGTAAAATTATCTAATAATCCGCAGTTAGATTTTGTTCGAAAAATTGCTAATTCCGTTTCAGAAGGTGCTTCAGAAATACAAAAAGCATTAGTAAATTCTAAATCTGAAATCACTTATCCAAAAACAGGTTTAGGAAAAAATTTAGAATGGATTGCTCGATTAGTGAAAGGAAATTTAAATTCAAAAGTGTATTATACTTCCTTAAACGGATTTGACACTCACGACAATCAGTTAGCTATTCATAAAAATAAATTAACTGAATTAAATGATGCGATTTATAGTTTTTATACCGAATTAAAACAAGCCAATGTTTTACAAAATGTAACAATAGTAGTTTTTTCTGAATTTGGAAGACGTGTAAAAGATAACGGCAACGGAACAGATCACGGAACAGCAGCTCCAATGTTTATAATTGGTGGTGGTAATAAAGGACAGATTATCGGTCAAAATCCAAATTTAGCTGATTTAGATGCTGGTGATTTAAAATATGAAATTGATTTTAGAAGTGTGTATGCATCGATATTACAGCAAAAATTAAATTTTAATCCCGCTCAAATTGGCATTCAAAATCAAATACTTGAAGGATTATTCTAAAAATATTAAAACTTATAAATTCTTTTAAAGTTTTAAAACTATCTTTGTCGGCTTTTTAAAAAAATAAGAATGAAAAATAGTGTATTAAAAGGAGTTTTTTTAGTTGCCTTAGGTGCAACAAGTTATGGTATGTTAGCCACTTTTGTAAAATTAGCTTATATAGACGGATTTTCAACTGCAGAAGTAACTTCTTCACAATTTATATATGGAATAATTGGGGTTTTAATCATTAATGCCTTTCAAAAATTTAACAATAAAGAAAAAGTTGTAAAAGCGAGTCCAAAAAATATTTTTCATTTAATGATTGCAGGAAGTTCATTAGGAATGACTAGTGTATTTTACTACTTATGTGTTCGTTATATAGATGTTTCAATAGCTATTGTTTTATTAATGCAAACGGTATGGATGGGTGTATTATTAGAATGGATTTTAGATAAAAAAGCGCCTTCTATCCAAAAAGTTGTATCAGTAATTATTGTTTTAATTGGAACTGCTTTAGCAACAAAATTATACACGGGTCAATTTAACTTAGATTGGAGAGGAATTTTTTGGGGAATGCTTGCAGCGGCCTCATTTACAACAACTATGTTTACTGCAAACAAAATTGCTCTTGGTATTTCTTCTGCTCAAAGAAGTTTATACATGTTATTAGGTGGTGCCGTAATTGTTATTGCGTTCAGTATTTATACTCAAACAGGAACTTTCAATATAGAAATCTTTGGAAAATACGGATTATTCTTAGCACTTTTCGGAACTATAATTCCACCTTTGTTATTAAATGCTGGTTTTCCACATACAGGAATTGGTTTAGGAAGTATAGTCGCTTCTTTAGAATTACCTGTTTCAGTTATGATGGCATTTTTACTTTTAAAAGAGAAAGTTGTACTTTGGCAATGGATTGGTATTTTGTTAATTATATTAGCCATTGTTATCATGAATATTAACTTCTCGAAAAAAAATAGTTAATATTTCTTGTTAATAAGTATATTATCAGGCAACTACTCTACTCTGTTTTTTTTTAGTAAATTAGTATAACTAACCTTTTTACATTAATTGTAAAATTAAACTATTTACTATGAGAAAATTATTTGCAGAGTTTTTCGGAACGTATTGGCTTGTTTTTGGAGGTTGTGGAAGTGCATTGTTTGCAGCTGGAATTCCAGATTTAGGAATCGGATTTATGGGTGTTTCATTGGCATTTGGTTTAACTGTTTTAACAATGGCTTATGCAGTTGGACACATTTCAGGCGGACATTTTAATCCCGCAGTAACTTTAGGATTGTGGGCTGGCGGCAGATTTGAAGCCAAAGAAATTGTACCATATATCGTTTCACAATGTATTGGAGCTATTGCTGCTGCAGGAACATTATTCTTTATTTTATCAGGAAAAGACGGTTTTCATATAGACAATACTAAAGCGGGTGCTTTTGCCTCAAATGGATTTGATGCTTTTTCACCTCAAGGTTATTCAATGATGGCAGCTTTTACAGCCGAATTTGTATTGACATTATTTTTCCTTTTGATTATTTTAGGAGCAACAGACAAATTCGCTAACGGAAAATTTGCAGGGATTGCAATTGGATTAGGTTTAACACTAATTCATTTAGTTAGTATTCCAATAACCAATACATCAGTAAACCCAGCACGTTCATTATCTCAAGCATTATTTGCTGGTGGCGAACCATTAACTCAAGTTTGGTTATTTTGGGCAGCACCTATTTTAGGAGCAATAGTGGCTGGATTCATATATAAAAACATGTTACAAGAAAAAGAATAAATAAGAATCAAAATCAATTAATTAAATTAGCGGTGAAATTTTCATCGCTTTTTTTATGTCTAATTTATTTTTCAACGAAGAACCCATTTATTTATATTTACCCGATGCTGAATTTATCTACTATCCGAATTTCTTCGATACTAATAAAGCGAATTTACTTTTTGAAAAACTATTGAAAGAAACCAAATGGCAACACGAAGAAATTACAATTTTTGGAAAAAAAATTCTTCAACCTCGATTAACAGCTTTGTACGGAAATGAAGGAAAACCTTATGGTTATTCAAATATTGTAATGCAACCACATCCTTTTAATGAAACTTTAATGTTCATTAAAGATGAAATTGAAAATACCATCAACGAACATTTCACAACAGTTTTACTTAACTTGTATCGAAATGAAAAAGACAGTAACGGATGGCATGCAGATAATGAAAAAGAATTAGGACGAGATCCTATTATTGCATCTGTAAGTTTAGGTGAAGAAAGACAATTTCAAATCAAACACAATTCAAGAAAAGAAATTAAACAAACACTAACCTTACAACATGGTAGCTTACTAGTGATGAAAAACGGCTCACAAATTCATTATAAACATCAAATACCAAAATCTTCAAGCCCTAAGAATCAAAGGATAAATTTAACATTTCGACAAATAAAATAATTTTTTTCATTTTTTTTTCTTCGAAATATATTTTTTTATTAATATTGGAATGTCATTTGATACAAGATAATAAATAACATTAATGGTACTTTTCGACTAATGAAAAAAAGTAAAAAGGTAGAACTATCACAAGAAGAAATAGAAAGAGTGATTAGTATGGCTCAAGAGGAAAGGAAACCTTTTGAAGTAATAAAAGAAGAATTCGGAATTTCAGAAAATGAAGTTACGGAAATGATGCGCAAAAAACTTTCCAAAGACAATTTTGAACTTTGGAAAAAGAAAGTTGCTGCCGGAAAACCAAAACCAAAACCTCAAAAGTTTAATGATTTTGATGACGACGACGATTTAGATAGTAAATATTATATAAAAAATAAATTCGACTAAAAAGAATCCCGAGTAATTCGGGATTCTTTTTTTGTAACAAATTTACTTAAACATATACAAATCAGTAAAAATAAAAGAAATGAAAAAAATATTAATGTCAATTGGTTTTGCATTTTTCTTAATGAGTTGCAAAACTTCAAATGTAGCGTCTTCAACTGCTAAAAATGATGTTTCTGTCAGTATCGATTTAGTAAATGTAAAAGATGATAAAGTTCAAGTAACAATTACTAATCCAACTATAACTACTGAAACAACTACGTTCAATATTCCAAAAATTGTTCCTGGAACATATTCGGAAGATAATTATGGACGTTTTGTTGAAAATGTAAAAGCTTATGACAGCAAAGGAAAACCTTTGAAAATTGCTAAAATGGATGAAAATTCATATACCATTTACGATGCAACCAAATTGGCTAAAGTAACTTACTTGGTTAACGATACATATGACACTGAAGGTGGAGCAGGTTTTGGAGAAAGTGATGATATTTTTTCACCAGCTGGTACCAATATTAAAGCAGGAGAAAATTTCGTTTTAAATACTCATGGTTTCGTTGGATATTTTGATGGAAAATCGGAATTACCCTATACTGTAGAAGTAAAACACCCAGCTAATATGTGGGGAGCAACGTCATTAGTAGATACAGATGCTAGTAAAGAAGTTGATGTATTCAAAACGGCGAGATATGCTGAATTAGTGGATAACCCTATGATGTACACTAAACCAGATGTAACTGAGTTTAATGTTGAAGGGATGGATATTGTTATCAGTGTTTATTCTCCGAATGGAAAACATAAGGCAGCAGATATTACTCCTGAAACAGAAAAGTTCATGAGAGCTCAAAAGAAATTCTTAGGAAAATTCAATGCGAACAAAAAATACACCGTTTTATTGTATTTATCAGATATGGGTGCAAAAGACGCAAAAGGATTTGGAGCGTTAGAACACATGACTTCTACAACAGTTGTTATGCCAGAAATGATGCCTTTAGAAGCGTTACAAGAGCAATTAAAAGACGTTGTTTCTCATGAATTTTTCCACATTGTAACTCCTTTAAGTGTACATTCAAGAGAAATTCATTATTTCGATTTCAACAAACCAAAAATGTCTGAACATTTATGGATGTATGAAGGAATTACTGAGTATTTCGCTAATTTATTCCAAGTAAATCAAGGATTAATTTCAGAGGAAGATTTCTACAAAAGAATGGCTGGAAAAATCGAAGAAGCAAATTCGATGAATGATAAAATGAGTTTTACTAAAATGAGTAAAAACGTTTTAGAACAACCCTATAAAGATCAATACTTAAACGTGTATCAAAAAGGAGCATTAATTGCTATGTGTATTGATATTCAATTAAGAGAATTAAGTAACGGTCAGAAAGGTATTTTAAACTTAATGCAAGATTTATCAAACGAATACGGAAGTAACAAACCTTTCAATGATGAAGATTTATTCGCAACTATTACTAGAATTACCTATCCTCAAATTGGAGAATTTTTAAACAAATATGTAGCGGGTGAAACACCAATTCCTTACAATGATTTTTTTGCAAAAATGGGTGTTGTAAATGCTAAAACTATGGTTCCTGGAAATCCATTCTTAAAAGAAGGACGTATTCCATTAGTAACAGTAGATACAGCAACGAAACAAATTAAAGCTTTACCAGATGTAAGTGACAACATTTTCTTAAGCAGTTTC
>VFQS010004171.1_pt1 | contig 10613 bp, 20 predicted proteins | sample 3512361 | NCBI WGS metagenome assembly VFQS01 (sample SAMN10412375, study PRJNA504923) | tailings metagenome | isolation source: Relicate 1 Philex TSF3 active mining | place: Philippines | reverse complement strand
CGCTGGTATATGTAATAGACGCAGAGGGTGTCCAATAAGCGGTCGTACCCGACGTGGTAGGCGCAGTAGCATTAGTGACTGCAACCCCACCTGCTGTATATCCAGTGCCAGTCACTTCACCCGTAGCCGTATAAGCTGTAGTCGAAGCGTTAATAGTGGCTGAAGCAAGATACAGCGCAGCTTTAAAACTATCAGCGGCGGAAGTACCTCGTGTGGGAGCAGTACCAAAATTATGAGTCGCAGTTAACAACTCTCCTTTAAAGGAGGTGCACATTGCTTGAGTATTTGCCATTTAAAACTCCTGTTAGCCAATCATTGCAGCCACGCCCTCAGAGAGAACGTTTTGTTTTAAGTGCACATGCACAGAACGATGTACAAGCTCACCCTCATGCCAATACTCAACCCAACGGGTATGCTCGTTATCATTATCTACTAAGCCCTCTTTCTTTTCAAGAAGTGCTTCGTCCATTTCACCTTTTGTCGTAGTAATAAGTGCCATTAAGCTATCCTTAATACAGAATCAGTTGCCCCCATAGGAGGAAATGTAACTGTTAAATTCTGAGCTGTTTTTACAATAGTTGTACCAAAATTCAAAACACAAACCGCACGGTTACCGTTTGTACTATTGTAAATTAACGCCCCCGCGCACGTAAGAGTAACGCTTGAAAAGGTAACATCATCAAATGACCAGTACGCAGTGGTGCCTGATGTAATAGGTGTGATGTTTGTAAGCGCAATTCCGCCAGTGGTGTAATTGGTTCCACTCGACGATACTTCCCCAGTGGATGTGTAAACGGTGGTATCTGCTCCGAGGTTGGCGGAGGGGAGGTATAAGGCAAGCTTGAAAACATCGCCTGTCCCTGCGGTAAAGTTGTGCAGGCCTTGGGCAACTTCTGCCTTAAAGCTTGTACACATGGTTTGATAAATTGCCATATTACTTTACTGGGTATCGTACTTGACCGGAACGATAAGCATCTTGGCGTTCCAAACCATCACCAAGGCGTTTAGCAAGAGACAACGCTTCTTTATATTGCGAGTCAATTCTCGCTATCATATCTGGTTCAGCTTTGATGAAGGTATAACCTTCTTGCAGTGCACCATACAGTAAGACCGTATCAAAATTATCCCCCAGCCAAGTCGTACCAGCAGTCACTATCGACTCAGGGTAATAATAAAAATGCAGTTCGATCTGATAGTTAGCATCGGGAGTGGGACCAAGAATAAAGGTCAACTCGTTGGTAATGGTGGAGCCAGAAATTGTGGGACCAAAAATAGCATAATGACGAGGGCGACCCGTATTACCTGAACCCGTAGGTATAGGATAGGCTTCACGAATAAAATTAACATCCTTGTTAAGCATGTAGTGATAGCGCCCATTAGCGTCAATCACAGCAAAACTGTAAGGTGCTAAGAAATCATCTGGGCAAGCCACATAGCGATTATTAATCGTCGCTGACCCAATCATATTTTTACGTAAAGAAGGGAACTGAACGGAATTAAAAATACGTTGTTCAGCCTGTTGAACAAAAGTCGCAAGCTGATCGTCAGAACTCCAGACAGTGCTGGACTCTGTTAAATTAATCGTAGGAAAGTCGTTTTCGACATACCCACGAATAGCCTTCTTTAACTCCGTATAGTTCACGCCATCGGACCCCGGCACATAGTGCCCTTAGTAGCTGCGCCAGCCCCTCGCATTTTAATTCCAGAGGTTTTAACAGGCTTACTTAACTGATTACTGTATGCCCCAACGCTCATAGCAATCGTATTTGAATCGCTGTGATCAGGGCCAGATCCGGGCTCACTAGAGATACCCATCTTCTTACCCTTCATCGTGTGTGGCTCAGCATAAGTTGACGCAGGGCCAACTTCTTTACCGCCTTTTTTCATGCTGTAGCTAGCCATTATCGACCCCTTTGATTTGCAGCACGAGCAAGATTACGCCCCATCTTACGCATATCCATCCCCGTAGGTCCGCCCTTCTTGAGCTTAGTTAACGGAGCACCTTTATGCTTGGCACGTTCATGTTTGTGCACTGCACCAGCAATCATCTTTTTGTCCTGCGCTAAGTCTTTCTTATCCATCATAAACTCCTACGAAACAGTTACAGAATTAACCAAACCCTGCGCCACTAGGTCGTTTGGAGTAAGCGCAGCATCAAATGATCTTGAACCACCTACAGGGTTAAATCCCCACTGAATAATGCGACTACCAAGTGTAATTGATCCAAGCTCATCTTGGCTAGAATCGTCGTTAACAGGATCAATCTGCAACCCATTGAGCCCAGCTTGTCTGTACGAATTTGAATCAACCCGTGGATTACGTACAGCTTGAGGGTCATACACGGGGTACATGCCAAGCTGTAGCTGCGGCTGATCGGGTTCCCAACACTCAGGGCAGACAAGAATATTGACGTTCTTGGTTTTAATGACAAGCGACTTGAGCTGCTTCAGTTTGTATCTGAAGTTACACCTATCGCACTGCGCGATAGCGTATTTACCAGAGGCAAACTGATTGGGCATTAGAAGCTCCCAGTATTGCCTAAATACATCCGACGTGGCACAAAACGAACCGCAGCTTTCTCACGATCCTCACCTGCTGCAAAGTTCCACTGCTCTTCATAAGCAGCTTTTAGCACTTGAAGGCGATCCTGTCCTTCAGGAATCTTTTGGGCTATGTAATACGCTAACCCTGCTGTAATACAGGGAAGAAACCTAAACGGCATATCAGGAGTTTGAATACCATCCCCAGCATTCTGAATACGGCGCATACGCCAGTAGACTACTTGATAGTACGGCGAGGCTTCAGTGCCTTGGTCAGGGACAGGCCAAACTGTGAATTGTGGATGGGCGTTTGCACCTGGAGAATAGCTGCTGGTTGCGGGGTACGTGGCTCCAGAGTTCCTGCTGATGTAAATCTGTATCGGTCTTGCTTGAGCCAACTTGTTTGGGATTGTGGCGTAGGTGGAGACACTAATCCTTGTAAGTGTAAGGTCAGCTTGCGTTGAGGCATTACCTGCACCCGTCCTTATAACGTGTTCAAGCAAGTCAATGGTGTCGTCCGGTAAATCGTACGTCGCAGTGCCCTGTACCAAATTCTTCGTGCCCTGCTCAATCGTCCACATATTGATGCCACGATTTGCCCACTCAATGGTTAGTAGGTTCATCGAACGACGTGCGGTACGCAGGTCGTAGCCAGAGCGCATCTCCCGACCAGCCCTTTCAAAGGCTTCCTCGGCTATGTCTACAAACTCAAGATTAAAGTCGGTTGAACCGCTAGTGGTCATCTAAATCTCGCAGTCTTAGCGGCAATTTTTGCCGGTTGTTTGACGAACTGCTTACCTGCGCTCTTTCCAGCTCGTTTTGCCTTTGTCGTTGCAGCGTACTCTGAAGGTGTAAGAGACTTAATTGCCGCCTCCGGGAGGTATCGTTCGCCAGTTTTGCTAGACGGTTTACCACTTTTTGTCCGCCATTTCTGGTCCCCCCAATCTTTTAAGCTTTGCTGCGGGGCTTTCACTTCATCTTCTTCAACGTCTGCGCTAGCCTTGCTCGCTGCCCTAATTTACCGGGAGCTTTTGCAGCTTTAGCCAGCTTACCTGCGGGGATCTTTTTGCCTTCAGGAACACCTAGTGATTTATGCAAGGCTCCGGGCTTTTTGATTGCTTTTTGAATCCACTTCTCAGTCACGGTAACCTCCACCAGCTTCTTTGTACTTTTTAGCTACAAGCTGTGCTTTTCTCGCGGACCACTGCCCTGCGCCTGTGCCATGAGTAGCTGCGGCTTTAACCTGAGCAACGATCTTCTTACGAAGTCCCGGCTTGGTGTAATTGCCAGCAGCATTCACTTTGCCACCTTCAGCGTACTGCTCAAAGTCAGTATCGTCTCGCCTAGCTTTACGCTTGGCGGTGGGCATTTTTGAAGGCGAAATCGCCCCCATCCCGCGAGACGCCATCATTTTTTGGTTTTTCCGCCGTAGCAATAGCCGCCAGCTTTCATACCTTTACTGCCAGCCATCTTGATTTGCGCACCTTTGGTCTTGCCTTTACTTGCAACACCATCACGGCTAGGAGCAGCAGTCTTAACAGCGCCCATTTTGGAAGGCATTACGCCACCACCCATGCTCATCTTTTTCATTGCATTACCCCTTAATTAACAAATTTTTCCGCGAGTTTTACCTCGCATTGCAATACCGTCAGCACGTTTAGAAGCTGAACCTACAGAACCACCTTTTGCAAATCTTGGCATCCTTCCTTCAGTAATATCTCTTAATTTTGTATTACCAGAAGAAAACATGCTTTCGCGCTTGGGAGATTTTTTAGTAAACCCACCGGCTGAAGGCGCTTTACTTTCATCGGGCACAGCGGAAGGCTTGTAGTTACCGCCTTCAGAACGAATCCCTCTAAACGCACCAGCAGGTGGTTTTGAGGCTTCTTCTTTCTTTTTTGCAGGTTTTGGTTTAGCTTTTTGCGGCAGCTTGCCTATTTCTTCACGCCGACGATCTGATTCGTCAGTGTCTTCAGTTTCTAGCCGCTTTGGTAAATCCGGTTCTCTTACAGGTTTTACTTCAGTTTTTGAAGGGCTGGGAAGAGGAGCTGGGGGTGGTTTAACTTGATTTATTTTAAGTCCGGCGTTGTACTCATCTGTGGCATCAATCGCGTCTTCCACAGCTTTTCTAGTGGTGGTACGCCCACTAAACTCAACATCTTTTTTACGCCCCTGTGCTGCTTTATCAGCGTTTACGCGTTTTTGATATTCGTCATCGTCTTCATACCCAAAACGAATAAGCTCACCGTCACTACTGCGAGCGACGCCACCTTCATCAAACTTCTTACGACCACCAAATTTAATTGACTTTTTCATCTTGCTTATCCTTTTTTAGCAAGCGCATCAATCTTTGCTTCAAGCCGTTCAAAGCCTGTATCAAAGCGTTCCATAATCTTTTCAAGGTCTGCACGAACCTCTGCACGAGTGATGTGATCACGAGCGATTTCTTCCCTCGTTTTATTAAGCAGAATCTGGATACGTTTCTGCTCGTCAGATGCGTTCTTGAGCATCAGCATGACCAAGGCCACAAAGAACGATGTGACTAGATTCCAAACCAAGACCCCAGTATCCATTTAGCACTTCCAAGCCCTTAGCGATTTGTTGATACGACTGTTTGGGTCATTAGCAGTCTTGGCACTCGTAAGCTTCTTTTTCATACCTTTCATCCGGGCACAAAAAGAATCTCGACGTGAGCCACCTTCTGGCTGCGGGGGTTTGAGTCCGGGTTTCCCCGGATTAGCTGCGTTGTACGAAGCTCGCCCTTTGGCGTTCAAACCACCTTTTGGGTTTTTACCCTCGGCGCGTTGCCATGCGGGGGACTTAGCCATAGAACACCGTCACTTTTGCATTTGACAGTGTTGCGTACGCGCTAGTAATGCAGCGCACTCCTTCAGCAGGAATGAACACATTAAAAGTTTCTCCGCCAGCGATTGTGTTGATGGTAAACACCGTCGTACCGCCTGACCCACCATCTTTAACAACCACGCTACCGGCAGAAGCTCCCGGTTCAACAACCAACCCGCGAACACGGGTTGGATAGGCACTAATATCACCAGAGGCTGCTAACGATATAGCTTTTACGTCTGTTTGCATAGCCATAATTGGCCTCCGTCATTAGACGTTTTGCTGACCGAGGTATGGATCAGTTACAAAGTAAGTAATAATCCCAGCCACAGTCCCCGAAGCCGAAGTGTTGTCCGTTACAGTCACATAAGACATTTCTGTCAGTGCTGCACCCGTTACAACCGAACCAATCGATGTGGTTCCTACAGCCGATACGTCTAAAGCTGAAGCAAAAAAGTTGTTATCTGCGGTACCAGAAGTGTACCCAGTTGCGCCAATATCGCACGTACCAGCACCTGCGTCATTTACCGAAATTGAAACAATAACGGCACCAGCAGGGAGAATAAGCGGTTGGGTACTAGCTGAAGAAATAGTTACGTTAGTGCCAGCCGTAGCGGGGGAAGCATCAGCAATATAAAACTGTGCTGCCATAAGGCCAGAACCACAATATGCGGTGCGAGTTTGATCGCCGCCGCCAGATCGCCAAATCGATTGGGTCGTTGAGACTGCCATGATAATTCCTTATGCACAAGTCGCTTGCTAATCGGTGCATCGTCTGCTGGGACAGTTTAGCAAGCTGGTTTCCCAGATACCTACAGTATAAATAAAAAAGGGGGTTTTGCAACCCCCTTTTCGCAGCCTGATTAGGCTCCCTGAGATCCGTAGATTCCGAGAGGATCAGACACACCAAAGCTATAACGCTCACGAGCTTTATAGCGAACGTTGCCCGTATCAAAGTCGCCGTCCATTGAATTTTGTAACGGTGTACGAACAAAGTGCTTCAAGCCGTTGGGAACATCGGTCGTCAGGAACCACGCGTTGGTATCGGTCAAGAAGTGATTGACCGTATAACCTTCGGGGATCGAACCGTTGTTTTTGATGGCGTTAATGTCGTTGTCGTTAGTACCGACACGGAGTTCGGTTTCCAACAGGCGAGTTGCCACGAACATCAAAGCAGGTGGAACAATAAGCTTACGTGGCTTAGCAGCGATCAAAAGACTACGTTCATCAGTCCACGCAGCGATCTGAATCACTGCATTTTCCAACGAGGTTTCGTTGAGATCCACGCCCGTAGAGGTCGTGTTGCTGTTAGTGCCACCGGAAACCAGCGGATGTGCTGTAGAGAACAGTGTCTGACCGTCACCGTAAGTTACGGCAGAAGCCCAGCCATTGTTCAGAACTGCTGCTGCCTTCACCTCTTTGGTGTAAGCCATCGCACGAGCAAGTGACTTGGTGTAACGAGCAGACAAGCTGTCGTACAGGTTATCCTCAATCGCTTCTTCAGTGATCGAGAATCCAAGTGCAATGGTTTCGTGCGTATAGCGAGCAGTCCAAGCTTCCTGCGCGTTGTCATAACTTATTGCAGAACCCTCGTTTTTGACAGGGGCTGCACTAAATCCTGACAGCTTGGTTTCTTCCTCGAAAGAACGCTCAGAGGTCTCCGTTTCGTAGATCTCTTTGTGCTCTTCGCCATACTTTGCATACTCCAGACCGAACAATGCGTTCAGGCCGGGGAGAAGCTCTTTCAGTAGTTGTGCGCGTGAAATAGCCATTTAATTTCCCCTATTACAGTCCGGTTGGGTTGTAGTAGGCATGACCACCATCCACGACAGATCCTGTTACGTTCGGTGCATTGAACTTAACAATAGCTTCAGGATAGTAAACAGTGCCACTATAGGTAAACGCCGTATCCGGCACCAAGTCAACAATTCGCAAAGGCAAAGTTGCCGTTACAGCAGCGGAACTCAACAGGATGCCCTGTTGCGAATCGCCAGTCGTAGTATTGAGGGTGTTAGCCACCAAAGCTACGTTGTTGTTAACGTTGGTATAGGTCAGGCCCGTGGTCGTCGAAACAACCGTTGTACCTGTCACTACGGCAACTTGGAACAACTGATCAGGATCTTCGCAAACATAGGCGTAGATAAAGGTGTTTGCCTTTACCGAAGTGCCGCTAGTCCACGATTGTGACCAAGTCGGTTGGCCTGTAACAGAAGAAACAAACTGACAGCCCAAGAACACACCAGCAAAGCCAGTAGCGGGGCCAGTCGTTGTTTCCGTGGTTACTGCAATGGTGCCGTCGTTAACAAACTTGACAGGGTCACCGAAACCAATGCTAGAAGCACCGGATGCGATACGACGCTGACGAGTTGCCCCGGCGAACACCTGACCGCCAATCAGATTGATTGGTTTCAAGCCATAAGGCTTGTCGATAGTCGGGTAAGCCATTTTGGATTAACTCCTACGATTGTTGATTACCGCGTCCGAACGTCACCGACGATTTGCGCTCTGAAAACAGAGGCATCCGTGGATCATTCTCGCGCATGAAATTGTTGTCAACAGAACGCATCTGAGCTTCGGCCTGCTGTTGATAAAACGCATTCCGCTGCTCAACCATTTCTGTCGGCGTTTTGCAAAGCATTAAGCCCCCTACGACTATATTGTCCTTGTAACGCTCGATGTCGTTATCAAGATACATAGAAATCTCAGGATGCTCATTAGCTTTAACAGGTTCCCAGCCTTCGCGTAATTTGGATGACACGTTACGTGGATCAGCTTGACCCATCGTGCTTACACGAATCCAACGGTATTTATATCCCGGCTCAGGTGCAGGGTCAGGCAGTAACGTGGGTGGTGCCCAGCTACGAGGACGCTCTACTTTATCGCGGGTACTTAGGTCACGGTTGTTTCGATTATCAGCCATTTTGTGTCATACCTTCCGCCACTTTCCGGGCATAAAGTTCCAAAGGAATCTTAAACTTCTTAGCAAGTGCCACCTGAGTCTGTGTCAGCGTGATTTTCTTTGGCGCAACGCTGCGACTTGCCGGGGCTACAACATTACTGCTCGTCCGTTTCTGTTTTTCCTCTGATCTTCCGCGCTCATCAGGAAAATGTTCAGGGAACTTACTACGTAGTGTCGTATTGATCACCTCGTAATACTGATCCGAGGTAGGATCAACGCCTTCTTCGACTAACTGCTCGTGCAGCCCCAGAGTGAAGGCAGTCATGGGTCGGTTAGGTCCAAACCACTGATTTTGCTTTCGCCACGCAAGTGCTTTGGAATCCAACTCATTATCTGAAGCGGATTGTGGTTGCATGTTTACAGGAATTTCTCGTTCCTGTAAAGGGGGTGCCTTAAAGTTTTCAACTTTATCAAGCCGTAATTTAGCTTGAGTTAATTCTTCTTGTGCTGCAACAATCTGATCAGGATCGAACGACTCGTAAGCTTCTTTATATTTCTTACGCGCTTGTTCAAGTGCCATTTCAGCATTATGTTTAGCCGTGCCTACAAGAAGCGTCGTGTGATCGCCCAAATTCTTTTTGAGGGTTTTGTTCTCCTCAATAATCTGCTGGGCAAACTTCAGTGCCTCTTCACGCTCACGTAACGCTGCTTCTTTCGCCCGACGCTCATCGTGATAACCATGCGTAATCTTTTTGATTCGCTTCTGCACGCTTTCATCGTACTTAGCTAACTCATCGTCGGTTACTTCATTGACAGGCTCATCAAGCGGTTTACGTCCTTTATCAGGATCGGGTGTATCGTCAACGACTTCAATCTCAATTTCAAAGTCGTCGTTTTTGTTTTTGGCTTCTTGTTTAGTTTCCTGCTCGTCGGGAAACTTAAATTCAGTTTTATCCATATCTCACCTCACGCACGTTGAATGCCACGGGGGTCTTCCACCACAGCTTCGACGGAATCATCGTTAATAATCCGAAACTCGCGGTCGTGAATCTTGATGCGAGTGCCGGTGTTGGCGCGAGTAATAATAAAATCACCTGCTTTACACCACGGTCCTGTTGGGAACCTGCTCTGATCTGCGTATGCCATATCACCTAGTGCTACGACAAACAAAACATTACTTAGTAACTCTTCATGCTTCACTGTTACATCAGCTTTTACTAGACCGCTATCAAACTTATTCTCGATATTAGGCAGGGTACAAAGAATCTTATACCCTTTAACAATCGGCAGTTGCTTGGCTTTTAGCTGAACATCTTCAATCACAGCTTGAGCTGCATCAGTCATTTTCAAATTCCTCATAACGTTGCACAAGGTCTTGTACTTCCAACCTTGCACGGCGTAGACCTTGGATTACGCCGCACAAATTTCGATATTCAGCAAAGTCTTTAGCCGATCCTTCAGCCATTGCTTCACTTACTTCACGCTCTCGTTCTTTGAGCCTATTAAATAAGTGATCTAGCATCTGCCGCTCATGGGTCATTAACTACCGCCTTTCATACGTGATTTAATAAGATCAAGCTGTAGCTTGCGTTCGTTTTGCTGGTTCTGATTTTGAAGCCGTATGCCTTCTTTCTGTGCTTCTACAGCGATCCGCTGCTGCTCAACGTTTAACCGCTTTTCAGCAATCTGGGCATCGATAGCGTCTTTCTGTGCTTTGCGCTGCTGCTCCATACCCTTGATCTGCAACTCCTGCTGCTGCATCTGAACCAGCGGATCTGCTGACATCTGTTGTGCTTGCTGTTGCGCAGCCTCAGCTTGGTGTATCTGGAGCACTTGTTGAGCTGCCTCGGCAACATATTTAGCCATCGCCAACTCTTCGGCTTCAGAGACCTCCTGCTCAGGTCCGGGCAGCGGCGCACCCACACGCTGCTCAATCTCTTGACGGTATCTAAACCCTAAGTGTTCGGCAACGTGAGCCATCATCGCGGCCTGCATGGTTTGTGCCATTGGATTCTGACCTATGGTCTGCATGATGCTCGGATCTTGCAAGAAGGTCATATGTGCTGTGATGTGCGCCTGATGATCCTGATAGATAAACGCTTTTAGCGGAGTGCCCTTGAGCACATTCATGTTCTCGGTTATAGGATCTTTGGGCTTCTGGTCATCCGGCAGGGGTACTAATTTATCGGCGTTAGGAATACCCAGCACATCCAACATCTGCCTATGAAGGCGGGGCATGTCATATAACTGAGGTGCTCCTTGCGCTAGCTGCAAGGCAGCTTGATACTGCACAACCCGCTGAGCCATCGTCGAGGCGTTGGGGTCAGACA
>VFQS010004169.1_pt1 | contig 10615 bp, 6 predicted proteins | sample 3512361 | NCBI WGS metagenome assembly VFQS01 (sample SAMN10412375, study PRJNA504923) | tailings metagenome | isolation source: Relicate 1 Philex TSF3 active mining | place: Philippines | reverse complement strand
GTAAAAACTTTCTTAATAACGCAAAACGGTATAAGTCGGTGCCGCATTTTTATTTAAATGGACGACAATTAAACGATCGTACTCATCGTCGGCAACCGTCTTTGCATTTTGTATTCCCAATCCTTGCAAGATATCAAGCAAGGTATTCGAATGCCCTACTACCAAGGTATTTACCTCTGTCGAAGCTAATTGTTTTCCAAAAGCACGTGATTCCTTGGCGGCGTATTGGCTGAGGCTGAGTTGTGCGCTTTGTGCCAATGGTGAAGCAGTCATTTGTGTGCGTTGAAACTCGGTCACATAAATACGCTTCACTTCTGCATCACGCAAGATATTGGCCAAATTTAATGCCCTTTGTTTGCCCTGCGCACTCAATTCAGGATCGCGACTCTCATCGACTTTTTCGCCATGTCGCACCATAAAAATTGTTTGAAACGACCACGCTTGGGTGCTCAACAAACTCAAAACAAGCCACATAGCCCAATATATTTTTTTCATGCTCATGTCCTGTATCTAAAATTTCCACTCATTCAAACGCTTCAACTTGACCATACTATGACGACTCTTATTCCTTAAACTCCCACTTCTTCCAATTTGCCAACACCGCATTTGGATATTCTGCACGCCCACGACTACCGTTATATCGCCCTAATGCCAAAAACAAATTGCCACCTTCCATGTCGATATACATTCGAAGAATAGAACAACCATAGCGCAAATTGGTTTGCATTTGAAACAGTTTTTTAGGATCACCATCACCAATCACGCGCGACCAAAATGGCATCACTTGCATATATCCACGAGCACCAACAATCGAAACCGCATATTTCTTAAATCCAGACTCGACTTGCATCAGACCCAACACCAAGCCGGTATCCAAACCGGCCCGCTTTGATTCGTACCACACCGTTTCTAAGAATTCGATACGCGTCTGCTTATCTGGCATACGACGTTTTAAGCGATCCGACATCTCACCCAACCAGTGCAAGTATTTAATGCGATCTTCAATTCGCTCGAATGTCGGTTTGGGCGGATTGGGGTCTGCCACCAGTTTTGCTAATGCCAATCTGACAGAATCCGCAATTGCTTCCTCTTTCTGATTTCCCGCAATGGCAACTTGGGCCAAGCCTAACAGCAAAACAAAAAAACAAACGCGAGTTTGTTTCTTGAATAAACAAACTCGCGTCCTCACTACTTTCAACAAATTCATGCGCAACTTACTTCGTCTGCAATTTAGTCGTGAGGAAATTGAACATCTCAGTCACTGCAACATTGCTTGCCTCTGCATCGCGACGACCTTTGTATTCTAAATTGCCTTCTTTTAAACCACGATCTCCAATCACAACACGGTGCGGTACGCCGATCAATTCCCAATCCGCAAACATCGAACCTGGACGCAAATCACGGTCATCCAACAACACATCAACGCCAGCAGCTAATAAATCAGCGTAGAGTTTTTCGGCTTGCTCTTTAACTGCTGGACTCTTTTCCATGCCCATAGGACAAATGACAACCTCGAACGGTGCAATCGCTGTTGGCCAGATAATCCCTTTGTCGTCAAAGTTTTGTTCGATTGCAGCACCCAAGATACGGGTAATGCCAATACCATAGCAACCCATTTGCAAAGTCTGTGGTTTGCCATTTTCATCGAGGAAAGTCGCTTTCATCGCTTCGGAATAGCTAGTACCCAATTGGAACACGTGACCAACTTCGATACCACGCTGAATCGCCAACACACCTTTGCCATCTGTTGACGGATCACCGGCAACCACATTGCGTAAATCAGCGACCATAGGTTCAGGCAAATCACGGCCCCAGTTTGCACCAGTGAAGTGGAAATCTTCCTCATTCGCGCCACAGACAAAATCGCCCATCATCGCCACCGTGCGATCCGCCACTATTTTCACTGGCAATTTGGTATTTACAGGGCCAAGATAACCTGGCTTAGTGCCGAAGTGTTCGACGATTTCTTCTTCGGTCGCAAAACGATAGTTCGCCAAACCTGGTACTTTGCTGGCTTTGATTTCATTCAATTCATGATCACCGCGTAACAATAACAACCAGACTTGTTTAGTAACTTTGTCTTTCTCTTCGGTTTCTACAGTCAAGACAATCGACTTGACTGTGTTTTGCAAAGGAATATTCAATAATTCGGCAACGTCTTCACACTTAGCTTTGCCTGGGGTTGCCGTTTTTGTTAAAGCTTGTGTTGCTGCTTGGCGCTCGCTATATAAAGACAAGGCTTCCGCTGCTTCCATATTTGCCGCGTAATCGGACGTTGGGCAATACACCAAAGCATCCTCACCAGTTTCGGCAATCACGTGAAACTCATGCGAACCAGTTCCGCCAATCGCACCGTTGTCAGCAGCGACTGCACGGAACTGCAAACCAAAGCGATTAAAGATGCGGATATAGGCGTCATACATGGTTTGATAAGATTTTTTCAAGCCATCTAAATCACGGTCAAAAGAATAAGCGTCTTTCATCGTGAACTCACGACCGCGCATCAAACCGAAGCGAGGGCGGCGTTCGTCACGGAATTTGGTTTGGATGTGATAAAAGTTAATCGGCAATTGGCGATATGACTTTAATTCTGAGCGCACGACGTCGGTAATGACTTCTTCCGAGGTCGGCTGAATCGCAAATTCACGCCCATGACGATCTTTCACACGCATGAGTTCAGGGCCCATCTTGTCCCAACGGCCGGTCTCCTGCCACAACTCAGCTGGTTGTACCACGGGCATCAACATTTCAATCGCACCAGAACGATCCATCTCTTCTCGCACAATTTTTTCCACTTTACGAATCACGCGCAAACCCATGGGCATGTAGTTATAAATCCCGGAGCCGAGACGTTTAATCATCCCAGCGCGCATCATTAATTTGTGGCTGACGATTTCAGCATCAGCAGGAGCATCTTTTAAAGTAGAAATAAAAAACCGTGTGGCACGCATGAATTGTTTCTTTTCAATAATTGAGGTTTAGGAATTGCTTCAAACTAGGATCAAACTAAACAAAATCGTAGCGCCTTGAGCAGACTTCCGAGATTGGATTTTTTGAAACAACAACGCAGGAACTTTTTTGTTGAAGTCCTAGGTTATAATCAGCTCAATTTTAAAGGATATGCTGGCTCATGCGCTCACTCTTTGCATTTTTGATGATGGTTTCGACGGCTTAATTGCATTTTTTTCGTCTGAACTGGTGTTTTGATCGGAATTTTCGGCAAATCTCCAAGTTTTCAGCGTAAAAAACTTCGCCTCTCAAAATAAAGAATGTGCCCTGACCACGTTTGGGAATACTTGATCATTTGTTTAGGGACACAAAAAATTTCGCCGATGTTGATTGAAGCGGATTTTTTACAGACATAGTTTTACTATTGAATTAATCAGATAAAACGCGCTCATCCTGAACAGATATTAACTATTTCCCAAGAAATAATTGGGGTTATACCATGTTGGATCGTGAAGGCTTTAGGCCTAACGTAGGCATAATTATGCTGAACGCCAATAATGAAGTCTGGTGGGGTAAACGGGTGCGCGAGCATTCTTGGCAGTTTCCACAAGGCGGCATTAAATACGGCGAATCGCCGGAACAAGCTATGTTCCGCGAGCTTGAAGAAGAAACTGGCTTGCTTCCTGAGCACGTCAAGATCTTGGGACGCACCCGCGACTGGCTGCGCTATGAAGTGCCAGATCACTTTATCAAACGTGAAATCCGTGGTCATTACCGTGGGCAAAAGCAAATTTGGTTTTTATTGCGCATGGTTGGACGCGATTGCGATGTTAATTTGCGCGCAAGCACGCATCCTGAATTTGACGCTTGGCGTTGGCATGATTATTGGGTGCCGCTCGATACGGTGATTGAATTTAAGCGTGGTGTGTATCAAATGGCATTGCAAGAGCTATCTCGCTTCATTCATCGTCAAGATGGACAACGCAAGCCCTATCATCACAAACGCAGACATCAAGAAAACAAAGTAGATGCGAGCCAAGCGAATGTGGGCACAGTTATTCAAACGAATATCGAAGTCCAAGTCGAACTGCAATTGACGAGTGGAACAGAAACATCTAAAACACCTATCACTGCGATAAACTCACCAAAAACCGAAAGCTGATTATGTACGCAAGCACAAACACCACAACTTTCCAGCTTGATTTTAAGAAGCTCTTACGTTTCTGCGGTTTGTGCTTGTGCGTTTCTGTCGCTACAACTACTTATGCACAGGATGAGGAAGAAAAAATAGTCAAAGTGTGGGTAGATAGTCCTGTAACACTGCCAGCTGCGCCGCAATCAGAAAATCTCTTACGCTTCTACAGTAATGCCAATCAGGTTTTCTTCATCGATAGCAAATCGCTTAGCGTCGTGGCCGATGGCAGTGTGCGATTTACTTTGGTATCCAACAGCCAAGCAGGAGCCAAAAATATCAGCTACGAAGGCTTGCGCTGCGATACCAACCAAAAACGCCTATTCGCATTTGGTCGCGCCGATGGCAGTTGGTCAAATTCCCGTCGCAACGAATGGGATAGTTTCAACAACAAAGGTGTGAATCAACATCACAGCAGCCTAGCTTGGGACTTTATATGCGAAGGCGGTAGTGTTGCAGGAAACGTCGACAAGATCATTCAACGTATTCGGCAAAATCAATCATTGCGACAATTTCATTAATTTCCAATAGTTGCCAATTTCAGAAAGATTACCAACATGCCCAGAGCGACTAAATCATTCTGGGCATGTTTGCTTTTTCAAACGACTACTTCAATTAAAACTTATACTCCCCCCATAATTTCAAAGAAGTCCCACGCAGTGGCAAAGGACCGCCAGCACGGTTTTCAATTTGTGTTTTACGATTCATGACGTTAAACAAATTAAAGCCGATTCGCAAATCTTTGAAACCGGAATAAGAGCCGTAGATATCTACGGTGAAATCAGCGCCAAGCTTACATCCACTGGCACTTACCTTACGCTCAGCACACGCTTCTATGGTATTCGATGTATCATCCGCACCCCATGCTAGCTTTCGCTCGCTTTGGAAATAGCCGCGTGCACCTGCGCTCCACACCGCTTTCGACCAGTTTGCACTGAGGTTGCTCACTACACGTGGATAGTAGCGATAGCCAACATAATTTTCACTGAAGCGCTGTTTATCGGTATCAAACCATAAGGTATCAATTTGGATGGTCGATTCCAAATTGGTCGTTAAGCGACCATACTCACCTAAGTTCCAATTGCTACGAACACTCAAGTCAACCCCTGCCATCTTACTCTTTGTGACATTCGAATATTGATCGCGAACACCTTGTACTGGTCCCACTTTAAAACCCAATGGAACGCCGGCAAGCTGACTTGCCCGTTGACCAAATTCAATATCCTGAGGCGATAACGCGCCACGAACTACCAAGCCCGGTCTGATATCCTCATTCGCCAAAATATAATCAGAACCTCGCACCGCGATCTCATTAAATCGTGACACATTCCAATAATCCAAAGTAATCGCGGTATTTTTTGTCGGTTGCAACACAAATCCTAGGCTGTAGATACGAGAGCGTTCAGGCTCCAAGTTGGGATTTGGTGTCACGGTTGAAGGAAAGCCTGTTTCACATCCAGAATAATAAGCAGTCAAGGCATTCGAGCGATCAGTCGCATCTCCTAGCATCAAGGCATCATAAATTTTGTTGGCCATGTCGCAGCGTTTAGGATCATCGCCACCAGTGAACCACGATGCGCCACCATTGCCGGTCTCTGGCAAGCTAGGAGCGCGATAACCGCGAGACATCGTGCCGCGAATTTTCAATTGATCAGAGACTAAATAGCTAGCATTCGCTTTCGGAATCACTTCCAAATCTGTGGGGCCAGACTTGTCTGCACGCAAGGCAAAATCTAACTCTAACTTTTTGGTAATCGGCGCATTCAATTCGGCAAACGCAGCACTGACGTTGCGCGAACCATTTATCGACACACCGCTAAACTGGACGATGCGTGCTTGCAAAATGTTATCCATGCTCTTGTGCAAAAAGGTCTCATGACGTACATCAGCACCCAGCACCAAAGTCATAGGACCACCCGCTAAATTCATGACTTCTTTACTGGCTTTGAAATCCAACCAAGATTCGCTTGATTTTCCATCCGAACCCATCACTGGGAACATTTTATCTAGCAAAGCACGTGGATTTTGTTGACCAAATTTATATTCACCGCTGGTAATTGCTTTCGTGTATTCATAACGATCACGATACAGTTGTTGTCTTTGATGCGCACGCCCTCCCATATAACCAATTGCAGCATCCCATTCCCAACCCGCCGTTTTACCAAGCAAGCCAGCAACTGCGCGGTATTGTTGAGAGCCGCCAATGTTTTTGAACATGTCGGGATGATCTGCAAAACGATAGTTCAGACCGATAGGAAATGTGTAAGGATTATTTGGATGCCCAACAGGCAAAGTTGGGTCCACAAAATATTGCAACTCGCCCTTGATCGAGTCGTACCAAGATAAACTAGAACCTGTCACATTACTGCGCGGAATGGCGGTGTTATAAGTTGACTTGGTATCGGCTAATTGAATCTCCGCCCACGCTGACATATCATCAGAAATCTTCAGATTTGCCATAGAATAAAATGCAGCGCGCTCGGCACCCGGCATGGCATCACTGTCTTTCCAATAGTTATAACGACATAAGCCATCAATCAAATTCTCTGCGGCACAGCCTGGCATAGCTTTACTAATTCTCGTACCAGCTAATTTAGGATCAGCATAATTCGCTGGATAGCGACCGGTATAGTTTCCGGGAAATGCACCTGTAGACAATGAATCAATCTTGCCCGTATCTCGTGCGGGATTGAGCTTCAAATACCATTCCGGTAAACGACGATTCACAAAATCATCTTTATACGAACCACGTTTGTACAAATCGAGACTGGCAAATAAGTTATAGCCATCTTTATCAAGATCGCCGAAGCCCGCCGTCAGGTTTGCAAAACTTTGGTTGTTTAATTTGCGGTTAATCACCGATTGCTGCTTACTAGCACTGATCTGTACGCCTTTAAAATCTTTACGTGTGATGATGTTAACGACGCCAGCGATTGCAGAAGAGCCATAAATCGCTGATGCGCCATCACGCAAAATTTCCACACGTTCAACTGCGGAAGCTGGAATCGCATCGACATTGACGAAAGTATTTTGCAGGCCATCGGCAAACCCAAAACTAGGCAAACGACGACCATTGATCAGTACCAATGTCGCGCTCACACCCAAATTGCGTAAGGACACGCCAGAAGCACCGCTAGCCCAAGAATTCGCGCCACTCAAATCCGAAATCGCACTTCTGTCATTCGAAGTTGATAATTCCAGAATATCTTTCACCGTCACGGCACCACTTTGCATAATTTCGGCTTTGGAAATGATCTGCAAGGGCGCCGCTGTTTCTGCATCAATCCGTTTGACGTTTGAACCAGTAACAACAACTCTTTGTGCGCTCGACTTTTCATCTGCATTGGTTTTCACCAAATCTTGCGCCCACCCCGAAGAATGTGATCCAAACGAGAGTGTCAGTGCAACGACAATCGCTTTTACTTTAATTTGTTTTCTCAAAATAGCTCCTTTATTTTCTATCGTTTTCAGCATCACTTAAAAGCTGCCTAATGATGTGAAACGCTCACTAAATTTTTGCTTCAATCACCAAGTAAATTGAAGAAATAATCAAAAGCACATGCTTCACATGCACGCACATTTAAATATATTTATAAAATATTGAAAAGATATTTAATGAAAATCAAGAAAAATAGTTGCAAAATAGGCTTATTTATTACTGAATTTAAACTAATTGCCAATTGAAAGCGCTCTATTATGATCGATAAAATATGTATATTATTATAATTATCGTAATAACAATTCGACTGATCTGAATCCTTCTAAGTATTTTGGATGGCAGCGCATCTGTTTCATCAACAAACCTCGATCATCTGTAACTTTTCCTCAATAAATCCCTTAGAAATCATAATAAATAGTCATTGGTTGCACATCAACCACAAATATATTTATTTAATATTGATGATATATTTTAATTTGTAGCTGCCTTATACTTAGCAAAGGTGAACTTGTTTTTTGCAAGTTTGAGTTTTATTTAAAGAATTTAGATTCAAGCCGTACTCAAAGCTACAAAGGCGGACAAGAGAGCGCTCACCAACATGCACACCACTGCAATGCCTTATTTTGAGAAATCTCCCCAAGCACTTCTCAACTTTTCATTTGAAGTAATACCAGCATATGCGCCGCTAAAAATTAGCGCGCCAAGGCATTTAAAGAAAGAGAATCATGAAAGAAAAGAAATTATCAAAAACCGTTCGCGCCCTGTTCACTGGCGGTGCGATCATCACCGCAACTAGTTTCGTCATTCCAGCTTCAGCACAAGAAGCTGTACAACGCATAGAAATTACTGGCTCTGCAATTAAGCGTATTGCAAAAGAAGGAGCGTTACCGGTTCAAAACCTCAGTGCCGCTGACATTCAAAAATCAGGGGCAAAAAATGTGGAAGAGTTAATCCAATCCTTACCATCTATGCAAGGCTTCACGACCGCCTCTGAATCCGTCAACGGTGGTGGCGGTGGCGTACAAAATGCTTCGATTCATGGCATTGGTGCTGGATATACTCTAGTGCTTTTAAATGGTCGACGCATCGCATCTTATGGATCAGGTAGTGCCGTCAATTTGGCCAGTATTCCTATGAGCGCAGTTGAGCGCGTCGAGATTCTTACAGATGGTGCATCTACCCTGTATGGATCTGATGCGATTGCGGGGGTGATCAATTTTATTCTGAAGAAGAACCAACAAGATTTCCGGTTTGAAGCGGGCATGAACAAGCCGAGCAAGCAAGGCGGTAAGAGTTCCAACGTCTCACTATCCAAAGGTTTTGGCGATCTTGATACCGACGGCTACAACATCTTGCTAACATATGCGCGCGATACGCAAGATGAGCTGAATGCGAAGGACAGAGATTTTGCAAAATCTGGTCTACAAAAATTCACAGAAAATGGCAAAACATATTCGACTTATCTGCTTGCTGGCAATACAGCACCCGCATCTGCCACACTGAGTTTAAAAGACAATTCTGTCAAAATTTTCTCCCCCAGTTACTATAAAACCGGAACTTGTGGACCGAATACATCTTTCATTGGCACCGATACCGACAAGTCATGCTGGTTTGACTATGCAGCAACCGTGCAATTGATTCCAAAATCTGAACGCGACAGTTTTTTCTCGTCTTTAAATGTCAAAGTGAATCAGAATCTGAATTTATTTGCTGAGGCGGTGGCGTCTAAATTTGTGCAAACTGCGCGCTATGCGCCGGGCGCACAACGTCTAGCTTTGCCAATCGACAGCAATACCTATATCACCGAGGTATTACCTTATCTGTCGAAGATTGGTGTATCGCCCAACGATGTTGCATCAGCATCGATGAACATCCGCTTCACCGACGCAGGCGGACGTGCACGCGACTATGTGACCAAAGCCAAACACTTAGCTTTTGGGGCAAATGGTAACTACAATGGCTTTGATTATTCCGCTTCTTATACGCACTCTGAAAATAGCCAAGAATCTAATTTTGTCGGCGGCTTCCTTAGTCGAAATAAATACAATGAGATCGTCAATTCTGGCAAATTCAATCCCTTCGGACCTTCCGGTAGTTCGGCTGCGGTACTCGCACCTGCCATCCTCAACACCAATGAAAATACAACTGATGTAAAGCTTGATAAATTCAGTGCGTCTGTTAGCCACGCATTATTTGCTGCACCAGGTGGTGTATCACAAATTGCGATTAGCGCGGACTACTCTAAGCAGAGATATGACTTCATGCCAAGTCCTATCTCTCAAGGAAAGAATGCACAGCAACCGAACTTCACTGACACACCACTAGGTGACTCGGCCGATAATCTCCCTGTTGCTGCTAAACGAAGCAACTGGGGCACGTCAGTAGAGTGGATGATTCCGGTTAGTAAAGCTTTAGAAGTCACTGCCGCAAGCCGCTATGACGCCTATAGTGCGGTCACGAATAATTTGGTCTTTGATCCATCGAATGGCAAGTTATTACCACCTGCGGAACAAGGAAATGCGAATAAAAAAGCAACCTACAAATTGGCGTTTCGCCTTAACCCAGTCGACAATCTCTTGATTCGTGGCTCGTATGGTACTGGCTTTAAAGTAGCCAACATGGATTCCATCACATCGCCGATTAGACAAGCGGGCAATACTTCAGGCTCTTATCCATGTCCAGTCAAAGCACCCGATCCACGTGCGGCTTACTGCACCGGAACCACACAGCAATACTTGCTTTCTGGTGGCAATAATTTGAAAGGTCCTAGCGGTTTAAAGCCAGAGACATCGAAACAATATACGATAGGTTTGAGATTCGACCCAGTTACTAATCTGTCGCTCGGCTTAGATTTGTGGTCTGTCAAAATAAAAGATCAAATCACCTCCTTGCCTGAACAATTTCCATTTGCAGACCCGGTGAAATTCAATAACAATTTCTCCATCGTCTACGACCAAGGTATTGGCTCAAACAAACTGGTTACGCTGTTGCCGACGTTTAATTTGGCAGCGGCGCGTTATCAAGGGATTGATTGG
>VFQS010004166.1_pt1 | contig 10619 bp, 10 predicted proteins | sample 3512361 | NCBI WGS metagenome assembly VFQS01 (sample SAMN10412375, study PRJNA504923) | tailings metagenome | isolation source: Relicate 1 Philex TSF3 active mining | place: Philippines | reverse complement strand
ATAGAGGTTTTCGCAGATCCAAATGATGAACACACAGTGTACGTTTTAGGGCCACCTGCACTAAGATCTATTGATGGTGGCAAAACATGGGAAATATTAAACACCTCACATGGTGATCATCATGATCTTTGGATTAACCCTAAAAATTCGAGGAATATGGTCATCGCAGACGATGGTGGTGCTTCTATAACATTTGACAGAGGGGCAAATTGGACGGAACAACAAAATATGCCTACTGCACAGATCTATCGCATCAATGTTGATAATCAGTTTCCGTATAGAGTTTATGGTGGACAACAAGACAATACCTCTGTTTCAATTGCCTCGCGATCATTAGGCAATTATGGAATTAGCACAAAAGATTGGACTAGTTCAGCAGGAGGTGAAAGTGCATTTTTAGCCTTCGACCCTGATAATCCTCGTTTTGTAATGGGAGGAAGTTACTTGGGTACTATTGAAATATTAGATACAAAAGCTGGGGCCAGTTCCAATATTATGCCGTCGCCTATTCAATATCTGGCACTCGAACCAAAATACATGAAATACAGATACAATTGGAACGCACCTATTATCTGGTCAAAACATGAGGCCAATACATTCTATCATGGGGCTCAGGTTTTACTTAAAACAAAGGATATGGGCCTATCCTGGGAGGAAGTATCTCCTGATTTAACAAGAAATGATAAAGACAAACAAGGTAAAGGAGGAGGACCTTATACCAATGAGATTGTTGGCGCAGAAAATTATGGCACCTTAAGTTATGTCCTTGAATCTCAACATGAAAAAGGAGTGATTTGGACAGGTAGTGATGACGGATTGGTTCATCTGACCATGGATGGCGGCAAAACATGGAAAAATGTTACCCCACCTGTTCTTCCTGAATGTTTAATAAACGCTATAGAGGTTTCCCCTCACAATAAAGCCATTGCTTACATAGCAGCTACCCGATATAAATTTAATGATTTTAAACCCTATCTCTTTAAGACCACAAATTACGGTAAAACCTGGACCAATATTTCCAGTGGTATTCCGGAAGGTGCCTATACCAGGGTGGTTCGTGAAGATGATAAATTACCTGGATTACTCTTTGCAGGAACTGAAACTGGCCTTTATATTTCAAGAAATGGAGGAACAACCTGGAAACCATTTACATTGAATTTCCCTGTTGTACCCGTCACTGATCTGATGATTAAACATGGTGATTTGATCGCAGCAACTGCAGGACGTTCTTTCTGGATTTTAGATGACCTGGAGGTAATAAGGAATTATAATGTCAGTGATTCAACTAAAATTCTTCTTTATCCTATAGAAGACACCTATCAGGTGAATGGTGGAAGTAAGCTAGATGAACCGGGAAATGTTGCCAGTGGAACTGACCTTAAAGAAGGCGTGAATCCTTCTACCGGTGTGGTAATTTACTATCATTTTCCAAAAGATGAAAGTAATAATCCATTGGAAAAATTGAAAATGAATATTTATGATTCGAATAATACATTGGTAAGAACATTTTCCAGCGACCAAATGTCACATTTTCAAAGGTATGATGGAGGACCCTCAAAAGAACCTGTTTTAAGTGTATCTAAAGGGCTAAACCGTTTTGTATGGGATATGAGGACCTTTTCAAGACCCGGTGTACCTAACGTTTATATAGAAGGAAGTTATCGTGGTCATAAGGTGATGCCGGGGAAATACATCGTTGAATTGGAATTTGCCGGGGAAAAATGGTCCAAAGAGGTGAATATCTTATCAAATCCTCATATTAAGATTCCCACAGAGGTTTATCAGGAATATAATACATTGTTAACGCAATTATCCAATACCTACACCACTATGGTAAAAACGGTAAATCAGATGAGTGAATATAAGGAACAATTAGATCGAAGCATACTTTACCTCATAAAAAAGGAATCTAACGTTAAGATTGACTTAAGTACCTCTAATAAATTAATTGAGGATATTGAAAATTGGGACAAGAACATGGTACAGCGAAAATCAAAAGCGTATGATGACGTTGATAATTTTGAAAATAAAATGACAGGTAATTATCTGTTTTTAGTAAATCAAGCTGAAAGTGATATTCCGGTGGTCACTAAAGCTGTCCTTGATGAACAAAAAAGGCTCGATGGCCTATGGTCAGCAGCTTATAAAGAAGCACTAAATATCATGGATATCGAATTACCCGCTCTTAATAAATGGTTATTAGAAAATGGGGTTAGTGCCATAAATCTTTACCACAAGAAGAATTAAATGCTTAATAGTCAGAATATTTTACCTTACGATGGGGAAGTTTATTACGAAAAATGTATTTGGGATAAGCCCAACGCTGAAAATCTTCTACAAGAAATGCAACAACAATTGCATTGGCAACATGATGAGATAATGATGTTTGGAAAAAAAATAACGACTAATAGAAAAGTGGCCTGGTATGGTGATAAAGCATTTACCTATACTTATTCCCGAACAACTAAATCAGCTATTCCCTGGCATCCTTTGTTATTTCCAATAAGGAAAAAAACAGAAACAGTAACAAATACTTCATTTAATGCTTGTTTATGTAATTTCTATCACCATGGAAACGAGGGAATGACCTGGCATAGTGACGATGACAAAGAATTCGGAATAAATCCTACGATTGCTTCTCTTAGTTTTGGCGCCGAAAGAACCTTTAGCTTCCGACATAAAATAACTAAAGAAGTAATATCCATTATTTTAGAAAGTGGAAGTGTACTACTTATGAAGTCAAATACGCAAACTCATTGGGTACATGCCTTACCAAAATCAGCTAAAATAAAAGACCCCAGAATTAATTTGACCTTTAGATTGGTTGTGTAAGAATGTTAAAAGAATTAGATGAAAAAGTTACTTTTTTGGATTTTCTTAGGTTACCTCATTTACCTCCTTTTAAGTGGAGAAGAGGCCGTGGATGAAACGGTTGTGAGACCACCCATTCCTGAGGATATTCCCTATAATGAGGCAACAGGTTGTAAATCATTGGATAAACAATGGACATGGAATTCTTTAGATGGAAAAAATTATGAAATGTCTTTTCCCGTTTGTCAGGAATTATTTTATGAAAGTGTTTCTGCCCGCGAAAATATTGGTTATCCAGAGTATGAACTTTCTGATATTGAATATTGTAAATTTATTTATGAACAACTATTAAGCGCCGTTGAATTTCCAACCAATGAACTAGCATCAGGTTATAAAAAAATCATTGATGAGGCTAATCTTGATTATATGGGCGCCTTAAATTTAATCATATCAAGTATTCAGGCTATCCCCTATACATTGATTATCAATGAGAATTGTCCTTATGTCTTAAATGGGGTTAAATATATAAACAACTGTGCCCCACTTGAAAGCGGACAGGGCTGCTGCGGAAATATTCAACCCTTTGGTGTTTATTCCCCTATGGAATTTTTATATCACGAGGCGGGTGATTGCGATACAAGAACTGTCTTTGCTTATGCTGTATTAAAAAATTTAGGCTTTGACGCGGTAGTCATAAATGGAGAAGAACATTCTATGCTCGCTGTTCATCTGCCAAAAAGCCCGGAAGCAGGGTCGGCTCATATTAAAGACCAGAGAGGGAAAAAATATTATGTATGGGAACTTACCGGAAAAGACTGGGGTCTTGGCGTAAATCCAGACGTAAACTTGAATAAATGGGATATTGTATTACCTTAAAATAAAAAATTATGCTAAACGAATGGATGGACTTAGGCACCTTGACCATACTATCAATTTTTTACCTTTTTACCTTTGCCCGTGTACAATCGAATTTTTTCGATAAATATCTGGAAGAAAAAAATGCTGCCATACTGATTGTTTTTGGCTCTTCTCTACTCGCAGCAGGTATTAATTTAAATCATATATCGGACACAAGTTCTGATGCCATGCGATTTTTAATCAGTCAAAATGAGTGGGCAAAAGCCTTAGGTTTTGCTCTGCTTTTCTTTGCTGGAATGTGGATTTTTTCTTACCTACTCTTTAGGATTACCTTTTTTATCACTGGTTTCTTAACACCTGAATCTGAACTAAATGAGTTGAGGAAAAATAACATTGAAATTGCTTTAGTCCACGCTATTATTATATTAGTGCTAAGTTTTGTATTGGCCCCCGCAATTACTCGGGTAGCCTCTCATTTTGTACCCTACCCTACTTTGCCGTTCTAAAATAAAAGGGGGCTTGGTTGCCCCCTTTTATTAACTATTTATTGATATATTTCAGAATATCTTCGCTCAAAGGTTTTACACTACTCGGGAAATAGGCTACTAATTTACCTTCCTCATCTATTAAGAATTTATTGAAATTCCATGCAATTTTAGCATCTAATACGCCATTTTTCTCTTTTTGTGTAAGCCAGGCATAGATAGGAGCCATATTATCTCCTTTAACGTCTATTTTTTCAGCCATAGGAAAACTCACTCCGTAATTTTTCTGACAAAATTCTTTGATTTCTGTCGCTGAACCCGGATCCTGACTCATAAACTGATTACATGGAAAACCAATGATAACCAATTTATCCTGATATTTACTGTACAACTCCTGTAAACCTGCAAACTGAGGCGTATAACCACACTTAGATGCTGTGTTAACGATAAGAATCATTTTACCCTTATAATTGGATAATGGGATAGGTTCACCTTCCAATGAGTTTACTGTAAAAGAATGAATTGAATTGGACATGCTAGTTTGAGCTATTCCTGCTGTTCCCATACAAAGAAAGAGGAAGAGATTAAAAAATGAGGTTAATTTCATGTGTTTTTTTTATTATAAATGAAAGATTTAGCTCTTTTGTTTACAAAAGGTGTATCTAAATTCGATATAACTTTAAAAAGTTTAAATTATTTTTTTAAAAATTACCTATATTGATAGAAAATTAATAAAAATCACCTTTAAGTAAAAAGATATGTCCTGGAAAACAAAAATAGCCCTATCCATCATGATGTTTTTACTTTACTGTATTTGGGGATCCTGGTATGGACAAATGAGTAAATATTTAAGTAACCAATTAGAAGCAAGTGGCGTACAAGTGGGAAATGCCTATGCCATGTTTTCCATTGCTATGATTGCCTCTCCTTTTTTGGTAGGTCGTTTAGCTGATCGATATATAGCATCGCAACGTTTGCTGGGCATTTTAAGTCTGACAGGGGCGGCTATTTTATTCTGGTTATTAAATATAGAGGAACCAAGCACATTTATATGGGTGTTGCTACTTTATTGTTTAACCTTCACTCCAGCGATATCATTAACCACCTCGATTGCGATGAGGCAGATGGCCAATCCAGAAATTGAGTTTCCCCCAATCAGGGTATTTGGAACCATAGCCTGGATTGTCATCGTAAACGTTGTAGGTTGGTATGGCTGGGGGGATAAAGCTACCATTTTCAAATTAGCCTTATTATTATCTTTGGTGTTAGGCGTTTTTTCATTTTTTTTACCTCATACCCCTCCTGGCAAATCAAAAGAACCTTTTTCTTATGCTCAATTAATAGGAAAAGATGCCTTTGTTTTGTTTAAATCAAAATCATTTACCCTGTTTTTTATTTCCTCCGTACTTATTTGTATTCCGTTAGCCTTTTACTATACCTGGGCAAATCCCTCTTTAACAGATGCTTATATACTGGCATTTCCGAGTATCAATGCCGATGGCTTTGCTATTGAAAATAAAATGTCTCTCGGGCAGGTTTCTGAAATTATTTTTCTACTAATGTTACCGTTTGCTTATCGAAAATGGGGTTTAAAAAATATATTTATCATCGGTCTATTGGCCTGGGTTATTCGATTCTTGTTTTTTGGGTACGGAACAGCCGATAACACTCCTTGGATGTTATATTTTGCTATCTTATTACATGGAGTTTGTTACGATTTTTTCTTTGTAAGCGGACAAATTTATATCGATAAAAAAGCTGGAACGGCTATAAAAGCACAAGCTCAGGGTTTAATTACTCTGGCAACTTATGGTATTGGTATGTTATTAGGTAATTTAATTGCAGGTTTCGTAAAAGACATGAATACTTTATCCAATGTAACCAATTGGACAAATGTTTGGTTAGTTCCCGCTGGCATCGCTTCCCTGGTCCTTTTATTATTTATGTTTTTTTTCAAACAGGAAAAAATTTGATTTTAATCTCTAAAATGTCTTTTACCTTATGTTAGATTTAGGTTTTGTTTCCGCTATTTTACCTGATTACTCGTTGGAAAAATTAGTTCTTTTTGCCGCCGAGGAAAAATTTTCCTGTATAGAAATTATGTGCTGGCCCTTGGGTAAATCAGAAAGAAGATATGCCGGCGTAACTCACATCGATATTGACACGCTGAATGCGTCAAAAATAAAAGAGATTAAGGCATTGTTAAAAGACCACAACGTAAGCATATCAGGCTTAGGTTATTATCCTAATCCATTGGATGAGGATGTAGAAAAACGGAAGTATTTCCAGGAACATATAAAAAAGATTATTAAAGCTGCTGCTGCACTTGATATTCCTGTAGTGAATACCTTTATTGGGAGAAATCAATTTTTAAACTTAGAAGAAAATTTTAAATTATTCGCCACCGAATGGGCACCTATACTAGATGTTGCTCAGGCAAATGGCATAAAAATTGGGATTGAAAATTGCCCAATGATTTTTACATACGATGAATGGCCAGGGGGAAAAAATATGGCTATAAATCCTCAAATCTGGGAGAAAATGTTCGATTGCTTTCCTACTCCATTGTTTGGATTAAATATCGATCCCTCCCATTTTATATGGCAACAAATGGATTATATTCAACCATTATATGATTTTAGGGATAGGTTGCACCATATCCATCTGAAAGATGTAAAGTTATATAAAAATAAACTGGATAAGGTAGGTATTATGTCTCCACCAAATTATTACAGTTCTCCCAAAATCCCCGGATATGGAGATGTTCACTGGGGGAAATTTTTCTCTGCATTGACTGATATTGGATACCGGGGTCCAATGTGTATTGAAGTAGAAGACAAAGCGTTCGAATCCAATGAAAAAGATGTTTTAACAGCAATTAAAACTGCAAGAAATTATTTAAATCAATATTTATCCTCATGAAAAGAAGTAGAAATGGTTTATTTGGCGGAGTACTTGCTGGCTTTGCAAATAGTACAGGAATTTCCGTTGTGCTCTTAAGGGTTTTATTTGTTGTTTTCTTTTTTGGTATCGGTGGATTGACCCTTGGAATATCAAGTGGTGTAATGGCGTTAATCTATTTCCTGTTCTGGATGTTTATGGATTAAACTTTTTATTATAATTTAGTTCTAAGAAAAAAATAATTTAATGTTAAAATATTCCACTTTAGCCTTTTTGTTTGTCTTTGTTTATTTTTTACCTTCCTGTAAACAAGAAAATTTAGGAGAACCAAAAAATGAAGTAACCTTTAAAGTAATTCAGGATCAAATCCTTACGCCAAGTTGCGCCCTATCTGGCTGCCACCAATCGGCTACAGACGGAAGTTTCCAGCAACATAAACTCATTTTATCTGAGGGTAACTCCTATCAGAATATGATTAATAAGATACCTGTAAATATCGCTGCGGCCAATGCAAAGATGATGTTGGTTAGACCCAATGATGCAGATAAAAGCTTTTTGTTTCATAAAATGAACTGTGATTCTTATATCCACAAAAGCAATGAAAATTTTGGCAATCAGATGCCATTAGGTGGTAATATACTTACCAAAGGACAGGTTGAATTGGTAAAAAGATGGATAAATACCGGAGCCTTAAAAGATGATCGAGGCTTAAGTTTATCCGTTTTATCAGATAATGCTCCCTGCCAATCAGATATCGACCCTTTGGCTCCACCTGTTAATGGGTTTCAGCTAAAAGTTGATAAATTTGATATCCCTTCAAATTTTGAACGGGAAATATTCATAAGGAAAGTTACACCCAATACCTCAGCCGTTTATGTTAATAAAATTGAGTTAAAAGGTCGTTCTAATAGTCATCATTTCCTTGTTTACGGATTCAATAATCCGGCATTTATACCTGCAGAAAATAAGGTGAGAGATCTAAGGAACATGGATGGATCACTAAATTTGACCACTTTCGCGGAGATGCAAAACCACTATTTTATTGGTGGAGGTTCCGATGTAAACGCTACCGTTACCCTTCCAGAAGGAGCTGCCATTAAGATAGGACCTAATACTCCGGTGGATTTAAACGCACATTATTTCAATAAAACCAAGTTAACGCTCCAGGGCGAAAACTATGTAAATTTTCATACAGTTCCAGCTTCATCCGTTAAAAATGAAGTTAAAATGCTCGATTTAAATAATACAAGTTTAAATCTACCACCCAATCAACGGAAAACTATCACAAAAAACTTTACCTTTCAGGAAAAAACGCATATTTTACTTTTGACCTCACACAACCATAAATTAGGTGAAAAATTTGTCATTAAAATATTCGGCGGGCCAAGAAATGGGGAAGTGGTATATGAAAATACAGATTGGGAACATCCTCTCACTAAGTTGTTTTCAAATCCTATCATCCTTAACCCAGGCGAAGGATTGACTTCAGAGGTAACTTACATGAACACAACCAATCGGACTATAACCTTTGGTTTCACCAGCGAAGACGAAATGAATATTATATTTGGGTATTACTATTAAAAGATAATCCGACTAAAAAAGCCATCGTATCTACCCCATCGGCATACTCTGATAATGTTGGCGTTTGTGCTAGACCAAATGGAATGATATTCATACCAGGAAGCTGTTCCATACCCACAACACATTGAATTTCGTCTAAAGATTCACTTAGATTTTCAATTAACCGAGATAAAGAAGAATAGTATTCATAGTGGAGCGTAGCAATTTTGGAAGAAATAGATTTTTCTTCTGTTACCAAAACACTGCCCGTCATAAAATGAGGCACTTTGTTTAGCAACCAAATAGCGGATTGATAATCGAAGTTATTTTTATAGCTATTATGAAGAATGATTTCTTTAAATGAATGCAATTTGTCCAAAAGCAAGGTAAAATCATAGTTTTGAGGCACATAGATTTTAGATACATTTCTGCAACCCAAACCGAAAAAAGTAAAAATATCCTTTCCAAGGTTCAATAAATCCTCGGGAGATTCATTTCCGTTCAAAATAGCCACTGCCTGCCTGTTTTTTCGGATAATATGAGGTTTTGATGAAAAATAATGTTCGAAATACCTCGACGAATTATTACTACCTGTAGCAATTACAGCATAATAATCAACGAGCCTATCTATAAAATGAATATAATTTTTAAAATCAGGAGCTAATTCGATCAAAAGATCAGCTAAAAAAGGAAGTAAAAAAGGATCTTTATCAGAACATTTTATTAAAGCAATATTACCAGAGATAAGTACGCATAAAAAATCATGAAAGCCGACCAAAGGAATATTTCCAGCAAGAATTAATCCAATCTCCTTTGGTTGATTTGATTCCTTTAAATGAGGATAAAAAGCCACCCACTCTGTTAATTTTTGCTCATTTAAAAAAAATTCGATAACGTTACTTATTGCAAGTTTCTGATTTTCAATAGTAAACCAAGGATTTTGTTGATGGACTTTGGTTAGAATACTTTCATAACGTTCAGGTTTATCGCGTAAGATTTTTCCTAAAGCAACAAAAGCTTGTAATCGATATGCTAAGGTCATAAAACGACTGGATTTATTTTTTCGCAAGATAGGGAAGCTGGTTATCTTCACAAAAAGAGTTCCAACCATCAACACCTAATACGTTAAGATTAGCAATATTTTTTTCAGGAATATTTAAGGTGTCTCCATAAAAAAGCCTGGCTTGTTGAATACTCTCTGACCTGATAATATGAATTAATGGAAAAGGAGATCTATTAGTAACATTAGCCAAATCATTGGGTTTACTTCCTTCAAATTGATAAGCAGGATGAAAAGAAGCCAATTGAAACTCTTCCTCAAATTGATTTTTTTCCAAAAAAGTTTGAAGCAAGGCTACAAAAGAAAGATAATCGTCAAAGTCGCCAAAAGAATGAGGATAAATGATAAATGCCGTTTCCAAAACTTCACTTGGTTCCTCTTGAAGTTCCCTCAAAACAGCATAAAATTGTTTTAAGAGGACAGTAATATCCTCATCTATGTGAATTAGGTAGGCTATTTTATCAGTGTTGAAAGGTTTAGCTGCGAAGGGACAAAAATTCAAACCTATGACTACCTTTTCGATCCAATCTTTAACTAACTCCTTTTCATTTTCCATAATTAAAATAGATTAGTCCCTTCTTGACAAATAATATTTTCTCCACCGCTGCAAACATTCTTCAAAATCAGTAGGCAGATCACTTTCAAAACGAATAAATTCTTTGGTTGTCGGGTGAATAAAACCTAAAGTTTTAGCATGTAAAGCCTGTCTGGGTAAAACATTAAAGGTATTATTGACAAAATCTTTATATTTTGAAAAGGGCGTTCCTTTTACTATTCGGGATCCACCATATTTTTCATCATTAAACAGTGGATGACCTATATAATTAAAATGGACCCTAATTTGATGAGTTCTTCCCGTTTCCAGATTACATTTCACCAAAGAAACGTAATAATAATCTTCCAGTATTTCATAATGAGTCAACGCCCATTTACCCTCATCTCCT
>VFQS010004165.1_pt1 | contig 10622 bp, 13 predicted proteins | sample 3512361 | NCBI WGS metagenome assembly VFQS01 (sample SAMN10412375, study PRJNA504923) | tailings metagenome | isolation source: Relicate 1 Philex TSF3 active mining | place: Philippines | reverse complement strand
AACGAGTCGACGAACACACGCCCACTGCTGAAGATACCGAAGTTGCCGGTACCGAAGATACCGAAGATACCAAAAACACCAAAAACAATTCAAAAAGGCGGTGGTGGCACGCATTGTTCAAGGTGCTGTTCAAGCGCGTTCCAAAGACAAAGTCGAAGTAACTCTCACACCATCGGCGGGCTCGGATACAAAAGTACGGGAGTCTTTCGCCGTTGCCACACAAAGGGAATTCTGAGCCGAGGGAACCACCGCTTACGTGTGCTCACGACACGGGCCGCGGCTTGGTTGGCCTGGATTCGAGGTGGCGGCGGCGGCGGTTGTTGTTGTTGTTGTTGTTGAATTGTTGTCTTGAACAACGCTGGTTTTGGTGATTGTCGTCGTGTGGCAGAGACTCGTGAGACTCGTGAGACTCGTGAAGAAGAAGAAGAAGAAGTAGCGCCCCAAAGCCGGCGTCGAAGGTCGGGAACTTTGCGTCGTTCGGCAGGAGGCAGGCGTTTGTACAGCATCAAGGCGGCATGGCCATCCGGATTGTACCATGCAACACCACGCCCGCGCTGCACTCGGTTCACGTACTTTTGAATGCCCAAGCCGAATCCCTTGGAAGTGTCGAGCCACATCTCGCCCAACGACCGCACGCCCGCCCTCACCGTTTTTGCCAACTGGTTGCGCACCGCCACCGTGTATTGCGGCGGCAGCAGCACGCCAAACCCGAAATCGATGACGGTCAGCTTTTTGGTGGCCGGATCGAACATCATGTTGTCTTTGTGCAGGTCGGCGTGCACGACGCCTTGGGCCCACAACGACGCTGCGGCCCGCTCGATTCGGAGGAAGGTGTCGGCGTCCAGCTTGGAGCGCGCGAGGTACTTGCCCACCGGGACACCGGGAGCCACGCCCATGACCGTCACGTAACACCGCGTGCCCGTGGCTTGATTGACCACCAAACCAGCCCAGTACAGATCCGGCACGTACTGCGACACGCACAACGGCGCCATGCCCAGGTTGAGGCACCCCGCTTCGTCCAAGTGTTTGTGGAGCGTGGCCTCCTTGATGTTGTCCAAGGCAAAGCGGTCCAGGGTGCCCTGGCTCACGGCCGACCGCGAATCATCCCGCGTCACCTTGACGACCACCAGCCTGCCCATCTTGACAGGCCGGTACTCGACCCAAAACGTCGAGGCGGCACGCACCAGTTCCAAGGCCCTGTACACCGCCTCCGTGGACACTTGGCACCTGAACGCCGTCCCATACGCCCCTTCGCCAATTTTCGTGCCCAGCCAGCTCGCCCATTTTTTGGTATCGTACAATGACGTTTGCACGTCCCGGCGAGGCTGACGGCGGGTGATCACCGCGTTCACTTCGGGCAGCACGGTGTTTTGGGCGGCCTGCTGGGTCATCACCATGCGGGCCTCATCGTGTGTTGGCGGCGTGTACGACAGCCGCGCCCGCTTGGGATCCGCCCGACGGTCGAACGTGTATGAACGTATCAAAGACGACATTGATTGGTCTCTCAAGGTACATTTATGTGGCCTGATATTTTTCTCTTGTTTCTTTCGAGTCTGGGTCGTTGGTGAACACGCATGCGGCCACCAAGAAGACCAATCATTGCTCACGCGTCCACGCCATCTTCCTGGCGTTGCTTGAAGTAGCGTTTCATGTCGTCCCGCATCTCAGGCTTGTGTTCTTCCAGTTCCAAAACCCCTTGTGAATTGCGGTACACGTCTGATTCCGGGTCGAATTGGTGCGTGATCAGAATGTCCCACCGACTCACGTATTTGCGGTTGCACTTGGACCCGTGGAAATTGTGCACGATGGTGCCGGGCACGTACCCCAGGCTCTTGTTCACCACGCCGGCGGCACGCCCTTGCCAAGCCAACACGGCATTCTTGTAGTTTTGGTGCACCCTGCCCGGGAACGTCAAATGAGCTTTGCCGATCAGCGCACCCATCATGTGGTGATCGCCAGCGCCCAACACGCCCACCTCCAACAACCCGAGCTTGTCCAGCACGCCGCGCCGCATGGCCAGAGCGTACCCCGGGTGCCAGGCGTTGCCAAAGCCCACGGCACGGGCCACGTGGTCAGGTTTCTTGGCGTAATAGCCGCACCCGTCGGGCACGGGCTGGGGCTTCCAGTCCCAGCCCTGGGCGTAGCACCATCCGAACGACCTGTGCACGTCCATGATTTGGCCGGTGGGTCCCATGTCGGCGGCAGTCTCGAAGGGTTGCACCACCCGGTACTCCTGGAGAGCATGCACCAATTCTGTCGCGAAATGTGGGTTTAAAAATTCAATATCCGCGTCCGCAAACAACACGTACTTGCATTCTCTGGGCAGGTACCGGGCGCCCACGGTCCACAAGTTTTCTTTGAGCCACACGTACGACGAGTTCCTCACGCGCACATCGATGGTCTTGGTGCCGTTGTCCAACACGCTGGTCAGCACGGTGTCTCCAATGTCGTCTTCGGTGAGCTGGAAATCGCGCTCGCCGTAGGCTGCTTCAACGGTCACCAGGTGCAGCCCCAGATCCTGGGTGATGTGATGCCTGAACTTTTTGTACAACGCATACCTGGTTTTGTACCGCACGGGATTGCTGATGGCCGTCACCACCCACAACTGTGACAATGCGAGTGAGTGGACGCGCTGGTCGTACTCGGGGTCGGCATGGTGGGGGTGGGTGTGCAAGGCTCGAGGGTGGGGCTCGTGGTACGTGTCCTGGAGCGATCGGCGGCCGGGCTCGACCACGACCATGACTGACGGTTTCCTAGCTCGACAGACAATTATTTGGAATTGAATTATTTTTGTGCAAGAATGGTATCACCCATCTCAACTCATCCGACTCTGTGTTCTCGATTCATTATTTCTCATGGCTCAACCCACCCCGCCGCGAACCCTCCCCAAGCGTGCAGCAGCGGCTTTGCGTGCCATGTTCAGGCGTCGTCGCCGCGCGCCGCCGCCCCAACGAAGCCCGACTCCTCAACATGTCGCTCAGCCCAGCCCCCCACGACCGATGATGCCCGCAAACCCTCGGCCATCTCCTCGGCCAGCCTCTCGGCCAGCCCCTCGGCCATCTCCTCGGCCATCTCCTCGGCCAGCCCCCAGCAGCCGCTACTCCTACTCGTCTAACACCGGCTCGAACACCGGTTCGAACACAAACTCGAACACGGGCTCGAACACGGGCTCGAACTACTCGTACTCCTCCGGCGGGAGTCTCTCTAGGTCGGTCAGTTTCAATACTTTACAAAATCTTCCGCCCAAGGCCCCTACTTTTTGGGACGAGACCCATCCCCTGTCCCGGTTGAGCAACCTTGCCCACACAAGGCTGGTTCCTGCTAGGGGCCGAGCAGACACGCCGTGGGGCGAGCTGTTGCGCGTCATGACCAACGTGTACAACGACTACTACAACAACGGCCACGTGACACTTGCCGAAATTGAGCGCAATTACAAGGTCCCTCGAAACTTTTACCAAAATCTTTCGTCAGACGTACCGGCCTCCGTGGAGAAGTTGTTTCATCCATGGAATCGCCGAAACTACATCTATCAATCCCAGATGGAACGTGCCATGGAAGACACCGTGAAATACGTTGTAAAGCGCGACCCCAAGTTCAAGTCGGCTGCGGCGACCATTGTCGCTCACCGTCGTGGGCAACTCGCACGCCGCCGGTACGTGAACATGTTGAACGAGTATTATCGCCCTGGGGGCAGAGGTGCGCAAATGGCCATTGCGCGTCTCGAGGCAAGAACTCGGTCGTGAAAGTCGGGGTGAAAGAAAGTCAAACAAAGCACACGCACGGTCGATCTTCCCGGGCGTCGTCGGAACTTCAAACAAATACACCACTCTGATTTTCAATAGATTTCTAATGATCCTTCTTTGATGAGCAGCACCTTGCCATTGAACATCGTCCGAGACGTCGACGACTTGCTCGTCCGCGCGGCCGCGACGCTGATCAACCGCGTGGCCGCCAAACGCCGCGTGCCGCCCTACTACCTGGCCCTGGACATACCGGGAGTGTGCCACGCCCACCTGCCCGATGAGCGGCCCCAGCCTGGGTGCGCCTACTGTCGCCGACGAGGCACCACTGGCTTCGGCGGCGGCGAGTCATCATCATGACGGGCGCACACCACCACCACCACCACGCCATTACCGCGACGACGATATCCCCGATGTGGTCGCGAAGTTTCGAGACCCCATCGTGGTACTCATGGTGCAGTATGCCGACCGTGTGCTAGACTACGTGGCCGAGCGCAAACAGCTGAATGTGGAAGATGTGCGACAGGAGTTGCTGGGGCCTACCAAAGAATACCTTGCTGCCAAGACTGTTCATGATTCCGTGTAACCAAAAGAATGATTCCGTGTAACCAAAAAAATGATTCCGTGTAACTAGATGACGAGTTCATGTGGTTGGTGCTGCTCGTGACCATCGTCTTGCTATTTATTGCGGCGGTGCGATTGGCATGCTCGGCGGGCTGTGGCAGCCGTCGTCGTCGCGAGCGCCTGGAAGCGAACGTAGCATGCGATGCAACATTGCGGTCCGATTGTCAGCGCTTGGAATGCACCACTACCGGCGACGTGTCATCAGCCACCAAACAATGCGCGCATTGCGGGCCGTGCGTGGTTGCCGGCGCCGCCACATGCTCCCCGAGCATGAAAACGTATTGTACCAACGCCGAATGTCGAACTGCAGCCGATTTGAGGCCGGGTAGAGTGCAAGGGGTGCGAGCCCTGCATGGTCGGACCACCCCTACCCCAACCACCCCCGCCGGCCGTCGGCCAAACACCCCCACCGGCCGCCGTCCAACCACCCCCGCCGGCTGCAACTGCCAGTACCGCCAGTACCGCCAGTGCCGCCAGTGCCGCCAGTCGGCCCGTCGTATTTGAACGCAACGGGCCGCCGTGTTCAGAGTGTTACAGGTTTAATTGCGATAATCCGTTGATGTTGTTGACTCGCACGGAGTGCCTGCACTGCGATCGATGCGTGCCTTCCGCCAAGTTCCCGGCCATCATCGACCCCAGCCGTCCCGAGTACGCGAAATACCAGGGATGCTTTCCGGAATTGAAGGCTTCGTGTGAAGAGCGTCAATGTCTCACCACCGGTGATGTGACGTCCGGGCGGTGTGCGGGGTGCGAGCGGTGCCCGGTGGTGCAGGGAACGCCGACTTGTTCGAAAGGCCTCAAAACGTACTGCCTCAACGTGTGCGAAACGATCGAAGACCTGCTGGACAACGAAGACGTGTGTCATTTGTGTGATGCGTGCGTGCCCGGCGGCGACGAATTCCGCAAGTTGCGGCCGCACCCCTTCCCGACCGTCAACCGCGACAAAGACTGTCGCATCAGTTTCGGGTATGTCCCAGGGACGGAAGTGTGCGATCCCTTGCCGTTGTCGGCCCTCACGCCGCCGCCGGCCGAAGGATTCGATCGAAACTGGGTCATGGACACCGACATTGCCAAGTGCCGTCGTGGAGCTCAAAAACGCATGAAGTGTCTGCCAAAACCGACCGCCGTCATTCGACAACAACAACAACTTGCTCTGCCTGGTCAAACCAGTCAAACCGGTCAAAACGGTCAAACCGCCCAGCCTGGTCAAAACGGTCAACCTGTCAACAACATGTCACAGTGCCCCGCCAATTTGGTGGCGACGTGCCGCAAACCAGGCAACGAGTGCATGACTACCGGCGACGTGGAATCCAAAGGGTGGTGCAAGGCGTGTGGGCCGTGCGTGGTCCCCGGTGGCGTCACGTGCTCTGCCAACCAAAGGGCGTATTGCAACAAAAACTGCGCCACTGCCGCCGCCAAAGCCACCAAAGCGTGCCAGACGAGTTGTGCATCGTGCTAAACGTGCCAAACGTGATAATTAAAAAATGTGTGAACAGAGTCAAATGGCGTGCCCGTACGAAACCAATTTGGCCACCGCTTTCTGGAGCGCCCAAGGCCACCAGACCAACAATCAGCCGTACCGATTCGACAGCTATCAGATCGACAACTTTGAAACAAGCGACGAGCTGGAAACCTACGAGTCGGGAACCTTCGAGTCGAGAACCTTCGAAGGCTTCGAAGCCCCACAAGCCGTAAGGTCAGGCACCAGCTGGGGGTCCAGGTCAGAACCCGTGGTACAAACGGTGCCGGAAGCCAGGCCCTCTAAACTAGAATCCGAAGTGGCCGCCCAAGTGGACGCCCGCACGGGGTGCACGCAACAACTCAAAGCCACGTGCGTGCAGAATGAATGCTCCACCGTCGGCGATGTACAAACCAAGCTGCGGTGTGCGGCGTGCGGGCCGTGCGTCGTCCCAGGGCCGGCCACTTGCACCAAAAGCATGATCAAATATTGCACCAAGGCAGGGTGCGCTACTGCCGCCGACATGACCCGGGGCGCCTGCAGGGGCTGCGAGCCGTGCACGGTGCCTGCCCCGTTCAAAAATGCCTGAATTGTTCAAATATGCCTGTGATCAAAAAATAATCACACGGTAACACAAAATGAATGGGCTCACGTGGGCCGTGACGATCCTGGCGTTGGCAGCGGTCGCGGCCGCCCTGGCCGGCGTGTGCGACACGTGCCGTCGACTGGACACTTTTGAAAACCCGGCGTGCGTGCATGGCATGTGCCCCAACGGTACCCTGAGACAACGCAAGCCCTGTGTCGGCGCGCGTAAGCAAGCGTGTTGCAATACGCAATTCCAAGAGTGCGAGTGGATCGACAGCGTGCCGGATACGACCGCACAAATCGCTACCCCTCCAATCGCTACCGCTCCAATCGCAACCGCTCCAGTCGCAACCACTCCAGTCACTCGCCCTGGCTCCACCGCCGGGCCGGTCGCAACTGAGCCGCCCTTGAAATCCACCATCACGAGGCTCCCTTCAGAAGAACGAGTGGGGCAATGGACGATCGCGCATGATGGCGTCATTCACGGGGGCTTCAAATTGCAGGCGTGTCCGTACGGCCCCTGCCCGGACGCCGACATGGCCTGGCGTGCCAAGCCGTGTCTGGGCCCCGGCAAAAAGGCGTGTTGCAGGACGGCCATGAACGAATGCGAGGCCTTGCCTGCCGCCGACATGACCCCGGTGATCGTCGGCGACGGCGGCAGCGGCTGGGGCGGCAGTGGCGGCTGGGGCACGGGGCAAGCGACCGTGGCGACCGTGGCGGCCAACGGAAATAATTGCCGTCATGGCGCGTGCCCCAATGCTTTGCTGGCGGCTCGCGGCAAGACGTGTTTGGGACCTCTGAAAAAAGCGTGTTGCAATGAACAGTATCTCCAATGCGAAGCCGTCGACGCGACAAAATAACCGCGACAAAATAACCGCGACAAAATAACTCTCTTACATCCTCTATTAATTACGGGGTCTATTACAACCATGACAAGTCGTCGTCAGTGGGTCCGAGTGTTCGTCGCTTGGGCACTTGTCGCGTGTGTGGTGGCCCTGGTCGTGGCCTCCCGGCGGAGAGAGCACCTGCGCGTCCCGCCGGCGTGCGTGTACGGCGCCTGTCCCAGCCGGTCCCTCGGACAACGCAAGCCGTGCGTGGGCCCCAAGCGCCTGGCATGTTGCAACACCCGATTCCTGGAGTGCGAACTCATTCCGTCCTTGGGGCCAGAAGACGTCATACTGCCCGAAGAAGAAGAAGAAGCACAAACTCAACAAGCCGAAGAGGACGACGACGACGACGACGACGACGATGAACCTTCAAGGTCGTCGTCACCCTCGGGGCCGATCATCGGGCCGTTGCCGGAGTGGGCTCGACAGGGGGAGGTGCGGTGGCCAGAGAAGTATGCTCGCAACATGCAAGCCGTCTCTGCCAACACGCAATTCGACTTGATTTTGTACGGCGATAGCATCACCATGTTTTTGGGCGATAATCCCGCGGTGTGGAAGGGCGCGTTCGGGGACTTGAACGCCCTGGCCCTGGGCATCGGTGCCAACACCGTCGAGCAGCTGGCATTCCGTATCATCGGCCGGGGGGAACGGCCCAAGCAGCCTCCCAAAATTATCGCCTTGCTCATCGGCATCAACAACGTGGCCTTGGGATCCATCGAGCCAGCCATGCCCCGGTTGGAAGAGCTGATTCGGTGGTTGCAGAGTGCCTACCCCACCACTCGCATCGTGTTGCTGGCCATGATGCGCACCCACCGGTGGCCAGTGGCGGGGTACAACGCTCGGTATGCGGCCATGGCACAACGCCTGGGTATCACGTACTCCGCGTGCGGCCAAGGCTTGGACCCCGCCAATCGGACCCACATGAACGACGGCGTGCACCCGACGGCGGGGGGACACGCCAAATGGCTCAAGTGTCTGAGGGCGCTGGTAGACTCGTTGTTGGGAGAGTAATGTGTGGTCGTCGACCACGAGCCGCCAGTCGCACGGTCCCGACCCGTGGAACCAGGGCATGAGGTATCGCCACGTACGGTCGGGGATCCCCAGCCGCCGGCTCGGGAGGCGGGAAGGCTGCCGGGAACGCCGGGTGCATCTTGCAAAATATGTCGTACACTGTAGGTGGCGACTCGGGCGTCCATGCCGCCGGCCAATCGGGAAACGTGCGTCGTGCGTCGTCAAATAAGGCGTGCAAGTCCTCGCGGGTGTCACACAGGCATGCCACCAGGTACAACGTCAGCCACGGGTCGTCGCACCGGTCGAACACCGTGCCCTCGAACGATTGGTCGCTCTGGGGCAATTGGTCGCTCTGGGGCAATTGGTCGCTCTGGGGTAATTGGTCGCTCTGGGGTAACTGGTCGACCTCGAATGTGTCGTCGTTCATTTTGGTTTGAGCACCAAAAAAAAATGCTCAGCCCCACACGACGATGACGTCCCGGTACGCGCCGGCCCGAAACGACATGCCCGCGTCGTCGTTGGCGTATGCGTGGCAATACTTGCGGGGCCTGAGCGCCATCAAATCTGCCAGCATGAGGTACGTGGAATCGATGGCGTGAAGTTGCATGGCGTGATCTAAAACTTGAATCCAGTCGAAAGGCGTCTTGCCTGTCGACGCAAATCGGGGGTCGTCCACACGCACCACGGGCATGCCTTGGGGAATGAGATGGGTGCGGATGCGCCGCGTCGGGTTGTCGTGCACCACTACAAACGTCGGTCCCACCGCCTCTTTGACAATGTCCAACAGGCGGCGCTCCACATCCCCGAATCGCTGAACTTTTAATTTCGTGACTGCCATGCTGGATGCCACACCCATCGCCGTGTAGGGACACACCTCCCGATAGCTGGCCACGGGGACGGCAGCGTACCCTTGTGTCTCGATGGTCGTTAAAATGTTGGCGGCCGGGGCGGGGGTGGCGGCGCCGTCATCCGGCACACGTGGAGCCAGGGACAAAGATGTCCAGTCGTCAACGAACACGAACCTCACGTTCCGCACGTCTTCGAACAAGCGACGAATCGATACCACGTGCGCCTTGGGTGCCACGACCATCACGTCGGAAGCCACCTCGCACACCGACCGCACCAAGCCGGCACATGCCACCAGCTCCGTGAACGACAGGCGGGGCATGAGGCACACTTTGGCGTCCACCATGTCCAGCAACGTCGACAACGCCCGCGTGGTGTGTGTGCCGCGTGCTTTTGAATCGTTTGATTCTTTCTTCTTGGACGACTTGGAAATGCGCATTTTTCAACACAATACTTCTAGTGTCACGACACACGCTCTTGGTGTGTGTCGTGGTTCTAGTTTTGAAAACTATTGGCGCATCCAATCGCGGGGTGTACTTGTGTGTATGTGTGTAAGAAGCGGGTAAGAAGCGGGTAAGAAGCGTGTAGGCGTGTATGCGTGTAGGCGTGTATGCGTGTAGGCGTGTAAATTACTTGACGCACGGTTCGCAGCCCTTGCACTCGCCACGTGCCAGATCGGCTGCCGTCAGGCACCTCTTGCCAGTGCAGTACGTGGTCATGCTGCGGGAGCACGTGGCGGCGCCGGGGACCACACAGGGCCCGCAGCCCTTGCACCGCGCCTTGGACGGCGAGGCCACGTCGCCCGTGGTGGAACACTCGTTGCGCACGCAGTTAGCCTGCAGGGCGGGGGTGCAGCCGGTGCCGGGGGCGGGAGGAGCGGCGCCCACGCACGGCCCGCAGTCCTTGCAGGCGTTCTTGGCCAGGTCGGCGGCTGAAGAGCACTTGGCATTGGCGCAGTACGTCCTCATGCTGGGAGAGCACGTGGCAGCACCAGGCACGACACAAGGACCGCAGCCCTTGCACCGGGTCTTGGAAGTCACGTCGCCCGTGGTCGAGCACTCGTTGCGCAGACAGTCGGCCTGCATGGCGGGGGTGCAGCCGGCAGCGGCACCACCGGGCACCGCGCCGCCCACACACGGCCCGCAGTCCTTGCAGGCGTTCTTGGCCAGGTCGGCGGCGGTGGTGCACTTGGCATTGGTGCAGTACGTCCTCATGCTGGGAGAGCACGTGGCGGCGCCGGGCAACACGCAAGGACCGCAGCCCTTGCACCGGGTCTTGGAAGCCACGTCGCCGGTCGTCGAGCACTCGTTGCGTGCGCAATCGGCCTGCATGGCGGGGGTGCACCCGCCGACGGCACCGCCAGGCACGGCGGCACCCACGCACGGCTCGCAGCCGCGGCACTGGGCCTTGGCCATGTCGGCGGCGGTGGTGCACTTGGCATTGGTGCAGTACGTCCTCATGCTGGGAGAG
>VFQS010004164.1_pt1 | contig 10624 bp, 8 predicted proteins | sample 3512361 | NCBI WGS metagenome assembly VFQS01 (sample SAMN10412375, study PRJNA504923) | tailings metagenome | isolation source: Relicate 1 Philex TSF3 active mining | place: Philippines | reverse complement strand
TTCAGGATATCGCATGACCAGTTCCCCGTTGCGTTATCATCCATTATGAACAAGGAAATAAAGACACAAATCGAAGGAAGTAAAAACTTTGCCTGGAACCTGGTCCTGTCTTATTCTTTCCGGCATCAGTACTCGGAAAAATAGGCTTCTGGCAGGATGCGCTCAATTTGTGCGAATCGAGGGGTCAACAAGTCCTTTCTCAATTACTGATAGAGGGTGCCTGCTTTACAAATATATCATCCGTAAGTTGAAGGAGCATAAATTTTGCCATATCTTCCAAGGTTACAGACAGCTTTAAACCTTTTCCATCCAGCGTTGCTATACAACCTCCCCGGGTCGGTTTATCCACTATATTGGGGCAGCGCACGATGGCCCAGTCGAGATTGCTGTCCATGATAACCGGCTCCATGCGGTTTTTGTCGTCGATGATCGCTTGCAGCCATTTCATGAAATAGGGGAGAATGATTTTCCTGAAAAACCAGGGCTGAAAGGCAATGCTGCTTCCGGCGCCCACATTGCTCATCGCAATCAAGCGCTTGACATTTTGCTTTTCCATTTCCGCCACCATGATTTTCGTAGCATCCGAAATAAACGTGCTGGGCTTTCCATCGCCTTTTCCGCCCAGGCCCAGGCACTGGATCACGGCTTGCTGCTTGTGCAAAACGGATGCGACTACCCCGGGGTCCAGCACATCTCCCTCGACGATCGTCAGATTTGTATGCTGGATGGGAACTTTAGATGCGTCGCGGACCAAAACCGTTACCTTATGGCCTTGTTTGATGGCTTCTGCTAAAACGGCTTTTCCCGAATATCCGGTGGCGCCGAGGAGGAGTACTCTCATACTGGTATGGATTATTAGGTTTGTTATAAGGGGTCAGCGAGGAGGGAAAAACAAATATAGACCGCTTGCAGAAATCATACCTGACACAAATGTGTCAAAATCAGAGCTGTGCCCGTTTCTTCCGGATACCCGACGCTCAGGGAATCGGCGTCCAGGGGGCGTTCCCGGGGGGAGAATAAGCCGCTGGCGCGAAGTGTTCGGCAACCCAAACACTAAAAAAACGTACGCTCGTCATGTGTACTCGTGAGGGTCTGCGACCCGATACCTGCCGGGGTTATGTAAAACGCCCTCATCGCTGCCCGAAGGATGGCTGTTTTACCAACCCCAGCCCACCTCTTCCAGGCGATTGCTGCCCGAAAAGGGGTATGCGAAAAAATGGCCGTAGCGCCCGCCCCGCGCCGCGTACTCCCACTGCGCCTCCGTCGGCAGACAGAAATGCCCCGGGTGGTTCTCATAGCCTCCCTCAGAGCCTCTATACCATTCGTTCAGCTTTTGGAAAAAATCCTGCGCATCGTCCCAACGGACGCGCTCGACCGGTCGGTCGGCCCCCTTGAAAGCGGTTCGCTCCCACTCCGCCCCCATCACCGCCTGCCACAGCCCCTGGGTCACGGGATATTCCGCCAATTCGAAGTCGGTGCTGAGCGTCACCCGGTGGACGGGCTTTTCATTACCATAACCCGACGCATCCCCCATCACAAAGCTGCCCTTTTCTACCCGCACCATATAGAAGGTATGTAGGGGCTGCGCTGCAGGAAGGAGGGCATGTAGGGGGTGGGGGTCATAGATGCTAAGGGATTGGTGGTCGAGGTTGCCGCAAGATAGGGGTTTTTGGAAATTTTAGAGGGGGCAAAAAGCGGGGGCCGTATAGCACCTCTGCAAAGCGGTGCAGCAGGTGGATAACAGGCTTGTAGCGGGGGAAGTCAGGAAAGTCGCTTTTTCGACCTCGGTGGCCCCTCGGCAAAAGGCTGTTTTTTAATAGGCGCCCGGGCCGCAGATAGCGCATAAATTGCTAAATTTGCGAGTGCGGGGAGGAGGAAAGCAGGGGGGGGCGTTTTGTATCACCTCCAGATGTCCGGCTTTCTTCGCGCTTTTTAAAAATATATGGTGGGATGGTATCAATATAAAAGACTAATGACAGAGAGAATAGCAAAACCGTTTTTGAAGTGGGCAGGAGGTAAGACACAGCTTATCAATGCCATTGAAAAGGCACTACCCAAAAAAATGCATACGGATAAATTTACATATGTAGAACCATTTGTTGGGAGTGGGGCCGTTTTGTTTTGGATACTTAACCATTTTCCAAATCTTCAAAGTGCGGTGATAAACGACATAAACGAAGACTTGATCAATACCTATAAAACCATTGCTTCCCGCCCAAAAGAGCTTATTCCCATACTTGAAATTCTACAAAATGAGTTTCACGGATTGGAAGGGAAAGAGGAAGCTAAAAAAGACTATTACTACCAAAAAAGAAACTTGTATAACTATAGAAGAGAAGAGCAAAGCGGACAAGCTGCTTTATTCATTTTTCTGAATCGGACTTGCTTCAACGGCCTCTACAGAGTAAATCGCAAAAATGAGTATAACGTACCAATGGGTAGTTACAAAAGGCCAACCATTTGCGATAGGGAAAATATTTTAGCAGTTAGTCAAGCCCTGCAAAAAGTCGAAATTCTTTGTGGCGACTATGAAAAAACTTTAAATTTCGCTAACGATAATACGTTGTTTTACTTCGATCCACCCTATAAACCACTGAGTGAAACCTCAAGTTTTAACTCTTATGCTAAAGACGAGTTCGACGATCAGGAGCAAATAAGACTTAGAAATTTTTGCCAAAAAATTGACACTTTAAATCACACCTGGATTTTGAGCAACTCAGACGTGAGAGGAAAAGATGATGATAATAATTTCTTTGATGATCTATATTCTGACTTTTATATTCAAAGAGTTGATGCGAAAAGAAGTATCAATGCCAATCCCGAAAAAAGGGGTATGTTAAAAGAGCTGTTGATTACAAACCAAATAACACGGCGGGAATATGTCAGAGCAATTTGAAATCTTTTTATCCCAATTGGCTGAAACGAATGCAACGCTTGCCTATTTTACTGATTTCAAGAAAATATCTGATAACGTAAGTAAAATTGAAATTAAATTAAATCAGCTTAATTACCTGATTGGTAAGGAAGATCTAAAGCTAGCGATCAAAAAATTATTTGAAGAAAATCCAAAAACATTTGATGTATTAGGTATTCTTATCGCCGTTCGAAAAAAGAAAAACACCAAAACTTTTAACAAAAAAGGCGAAATCGTAACGCTAAATTCCTATTTTGAATCGCATGAGAGTATTTTTGAATACATAGAAGAAACAGGTTTAGGTGATATATTCAGGAACAAGTCTGTTAAAAATTTAGTGGACTATGTTTTTGGAATTGAAGTGGGACTGGATACAAATGCCAGGAAGAACAGAGGAGGCGAAAATATGTCCACTGCCGTTTCCCTTTTCTTCGATGAAGCAAAAATTTTTTATAAAAAAGAAGTAAGCAATACTGTATTTCCTGAAATTGTAAGCCTGGGTACCGATGTGAAACATTTTGATTTCGCAGTTAAAACGACAAAGAAAACCTATCTCATTGAAGCTAACTTTTATAATAGCGGCGGTTCCAAACTAAATGAAACGGCGAGATCCTATTCCGATATTGCCCCTAAAATTAATCGGTATGATAATTACGAATTTATTTGGATTACAGATGGAAAAGGCTGGTTTTCAGCAAAAAACAAACTTGAAGAAGCATACAATACCATTCCTGGGATGTATAATCTAAGTACACTTCAAACATTTATTGAAAAGATAAACAAAGAAGGTATAATTAAATTTTAATCTATGGCTAGGAGACAAGATAATTCCATACCCTTAATTATTTCGGTTGATGATATCAACGATAGAACGGCCTTAAGAAACCATATCCTAAACTGTTGGATGTCAGAAGATCCAAATACTAAGTATAGATATGATGTAGAAGCTTTAGCAGATGGAAAAAAGATATATCTTGAAAGACCAGGTAGGTTAAATAAGGGTTGCGATTTCGTGATTTTCATTGAGGGTGATTTGACATTCAAGAATGGAAATGATAAACCTCCAAAGCATAATTTCATTTTAGATGATCTAAGGGGTAAAAAACAGCAATTAAATTCGGAACAATGGGAACAGCTATTAAAAGCAATCGAAGCAATTTACGATTGTCAGCCCTATCATACAGCATCAGTATTTTGTAGTGAATTACCAAACGAAAGCAAATCTTTTGAGTTGGTTTTAAAAACACTACGATGGTTTTTCATTGAACAAGATATTACATATTGGAATAGACAAGGCAGGTATATGCTACATTCCAGTATATTAAGTTTAGAGTAATGCTTTCACCCTACTTCAAATCGAACGACAAGAACTTCTATCTCCTAAAAGGAGATACTATGGAAGTTTTGCCCCAGGTTGACCACGCGTTCGATATGGTTTTCGCAGACCCGCCTTATTTTCTGTCTAATAATGGGCTTTCTATCCAAAATGGACAAATAGTAAGCGTAAATAAAGGTAGTTGGGATCAATCTCATGGCTTTGAATACATAAACGAATTCAATCGCAAATGGCTCTCCCTGGTTCGTGACAAAATGAAAGAGGATGCCACTATTTGGATAAGTGGTACTATGCACAATATTTTTTCAGTAGGACAAATCCTGAATGAATTACGCTTTAAGATTTTAAATATAATTACTTGGGAAAAGACCAATCCTCCTCCTAATTTTTCCTGCCGTTATTTCACGTATTCAACTGAGCAAATTATTTGGGCAAGGAAGTCCGAGAAAGTCCCTCACTACTTCAACTATGAATTGATGAAGCAACTGAATGGCGACAAACAAATGAAAGACGTTTGGAAACTTCCGGCAATTGCACCCTGGGAAAAATCTTGTGGCAAACACCCCACACAGAAACCACTTTCGGTTTTGACAAGGCTGATTCTAGCCTCTACAAAGCCAAATGCCTGGATTTTAGATCCATTTGCCGGTAGTTCAACAACAGGTATAGCAGCCAACCTGGCAAATAGAAGATTCCTGGGAATAGACCAGGAAGAAGCATTTCTGGCTATCAGTAAGAATAGGAAACTTGAAATGGATAACCCTAAAACAGCAGCGGTATTCAGACAAAAAATCAGTGGTTTCAACAATTGCAAAGAACTCGAATTGTTTTTATTCGAAGAACCAAAAGAAGAGTACACTCAAGAACTGAATTTAACGGATACTAAAAAGAACCTATGACTCGATTGCTCAGCCTGGCCACGCTGTTGTGCGCGTTTGGCCCTCTTTTTGCACAGCCCGGCCCTGCCGACATGCTCAGTGCTTTCCGATGGCGCAACATCGGCCCCGCCAACCAGGGCGGGCGCATCGTGGATATCGAAGCCTCTGAAAAAGACTTCACCCGCGTATTTCTCGCCACGGCATCGGGCGGGGTATGGAAATCCGTCAACGCAGGCAACTCCTGGGAGCCGATTTTCGACCGCTACGCCACCGCTTCTATCGGCGATATCGCCCTCTACGCCCCCAACCCGGACATCATCTGGGTTGGTACCGGCGAGGCCAACAACCGCAACTCCGTATCCTGGGGCAACGGGGTCTATAAATCTACCGATGGCGGGAAGAGCTTCCAGCACCTCGGCCTGGAGCAGACGCAGCAGATCGCGCGCGTCCTCACCCACCCCACCGACCCCAACGTGGCATACGTGGGCGCCGTAGGGCCGCTGTGGGGCCATACCGGCCAGCGCGGACTGTTCAAAACAGCCGATGGCGGGAAGTCCTGGACCAAACTCGGCAATGGCCTGCCCGACGACGGGCGCACGGGCTGTACCGACCTCCTCATGGATCCCAGCAATCCCAATGTGCTCTACGCCGCTTTCTACGAGCGCATCCGCAAACCCTATATCTTTTACAGCGGTGGACCCAACGGCGGCATTTTCAAAAGCACCGACGGCGGGAAATCCTGGGTCAAACTCGGAAATGGCCTGCCGGCAGGCCCTACCGGGCGCATCGGACTCGCCATCTGCCGCAAAAACCCAAAGGTCGTCATGGCCCTCGTCGAGGCTAAAGCGTCTAAAAGCCTCGATACCCTAGGCTCCGGAGTCTATCGCTCCGAAGACGCCGGTAAGTCCTGGCGCTATGTCAATACCTACAACAACCGGCCTTTTTACTACAGCCAAATCCGCATCAACCCGCTCGACGACCAGCGGGTGTACGTACTCACGACCCCGTTCATGGTCTCCTCCGACGGCGGCAAGACCTTCCGCGACGGCAGCGAAGATGAGGAAGTGCACGGCGATTTCCACGCGATGTGGCTCGACCCTACCCATGCCGACCGATACTACCTGGGAGCCGATAAAGGAGCTTCCCTCACCCACGACCACGGCGGCCACTTCTTCCTGTTCGACAACCTGCCCATCGGCCAGTTTTACCGCATCGGAGCCGATATGCGCGAGCCCTACACCGTCTATGGCGGCCTGCAGGACAACGGCTTCTTCTCCACGGCCAGCTTTACCCGCGACGCACGGGGCATCCTCAACGACGCTAACTACAAGGTCCACTGGGGCGATGGCCAGTACGCCATCGCAGACCCTACCAACTGGCGCGTCGTCTATACGTCTATGGAAAACGGAAGCATCTTCCGCCACGACCCCCAGACCCGCGAGTTGACCCGTATCTCGCCAACGCCGTCCACCATTTCCAACTACCTCGAGGCCGTCCCGGAGGGCGATCGCAAGAGCGGGGACCCCTTCCGATACAACTGGTCGGCCCCGCTCGTACTGTCGCCGCAGGACCCGCGCACGCTGTACTTCGGCGGAAACTACCTCTTCAAGTCTGCCGACCAGGGCCGCAGCTGGCAGATCATCTCACCCGACCTGTCCACCAACCACCCCGTCAAGCGGAAGCGCGGGGGAAGTGGCGGCGTGACGCCAGACAACACGGGCGCTGAAACGCACTGTACTATCTATACGATTGCTCCCTCCCCCGTCAGCCCCCACGTCATTTGGGCAGGCACCGACGACGGCAACGTACAACTCACCCGCGACGGAGGGCGCTCCTGGACGAATGTGCGCGCCAACATCCCCGGCGTGCCCGACAGCACCTGGGTAGCCCGCATAGAGGCTTCCCACTTCGATGCCGCCACAGCCTACGTCGCCTTCGATGGGCACTGGACGAACGACCTGGCTCCCTACTTGTTCAAAACGGTGGATTACGGCAAGACCTGGTCGAATATCGGTGCTACCCTACCCGCCAACGAGGTCGTGCGCGTCGTGCGCGAAGACTTCAAAAACCCCAACCTGCTCTTTATCGGCACAGAGACCGGGGTTTGGTACTCGATAGATGGCGGGCGGGCCTGGGCGCGTTGTATGCCGAACCTGCCCACAGTGTCGGTATATGACCTCTTCATCCATCCGCGCGACGGCGACCTCATCGCCGGCACCCACGGCCGCAGCATCTGGATCCTGGACGATATCACTCCGCTCCAACAGCTCAACGAGCAGGTGCGGGGCTCCAGCGCCTGGCTTTTCGCACAGCGCCCTGCCGTGCTATGGAATAACGTCAGCCGTGGCGGACAGCGCGGACACTTCTGGTTTGCGGGCGAAAACCCGCCCTCCTTCACCAATGCCGGCGAACTGCCGCGGGCTGCCGTCGCCAACAACGCCCTCATCCACTATTTTGTGGGGGATACGGGCAGCGATAGCCTGACCCTCGAAATCAGCGACCTGGCAGGGCTACAGACCCGCAGCGTCAAGCTGCCCGCAAAGGCAGGAGTGCAGCGCTACCGCTGGGACCTCAAGTTCGACCCCAAGCCTTATACGCCCGAACAGCGGCAATACCTCGACAACTTATTCCAGGATCTCCTGGCGCGGTATCCGATGAACGCCCTGACTACCGCGTACAATAACTTCAAGCGAAACTCCGACCCGGCAGCACAGCGCCGCATTGTGGACGGCCTGCGCACCGGCGTGCTCAGCCTGCCCCTGTCGGATGAGTACGGGCTGCCCACCGCAAAGGCTGGCACCTACCTCCTCAAACTCAGGCGGGGCGCACAGGAGTGGCGCCAAACCCTGCAAATACGGGAAGACCCCATGGAGTAAGGCGGATTCAGCGGTTCGCGGGGGACGCCTTAAATACGCCCCCGCGAACCGCAACCGTATCTTAATACGCTAAAACTTGACCAAAGCCACTCCTTTGCGCCTGCCTTCTGCGTCCGTCATCCGTATCCAATAGTTTCCCGGTGCCCAGGCGGCGCTTTGTATGTGCAGTTGTGTCCCTCCCTGCAGGAGGATGGGCCCTACGCGCTGGCCCAGGCTGTTGAATACCTCTATGCGCAACGGCAGGCTGGAGGGGTCTTCCACTTCGAGCGTGAACACCTCCGCGACCGGGTTGGGGAAAAGGCGAACCGCCCCGGCGAAAGGCCGCTCCGATACCCCGGTCGGCGAGTTGCTCCCTTTGAACGTGGTGGGCTGGATGGTGAAAGGCCCCGTGCCATTGGGCACGCGGGCATAGCCTTTGTCGGCCTGCTGGGCACCAAATATGACCTGGTCCACGATATTCAGGCTGGAGTCGGAGAGCGTTACGGACTCCCCGCTGGCCGATATTTTCCAGGAGGCGTGCAGGGGGCCTTCGCTCCCCTCCTCATCGCACCAGACGACGAGATAGCCCTTGGCAGGGATGCTGCTGCCTTTGGGAAACTGCCACTTGCTGAGGTTAGCGGTATTGTCGGATAGGTAAAACCCGCTGAGATCCACGGCGTAGTCGTTGTTGTTGTACAGTTCCACCCAGTCCTCGCGGTCGCCTGCTTCATCGCGGGCATCGGCCTGGTTGCTGGCGAGCAGTTCGTTGACGACCACCCCGGTAGCGCGGGTACCGGCGGCCACAGAGTAGTAGAACACGTCGTGTTCGGCACCTGCCGGCAGGTAGGATGCGGTAAGTGCGGTATTGTTGGCGATGGCTTCTATGTAATAGCGCACAGGGGAGCCCGGGGCAAAGCCTGGAATCAGGCCGCCATAGACCCCGTCGTTGGCAGCACCATCCTGGTGGCTTCCGTCGTCGTACATGCGCTGTTTGGTGAAATGGCCGACCAGCCCCCCTGCGTAGTAGAGGTACACGGCGGAGACGGGCACAGCCGTACCCAGTCGGGCGCGCACGATGGCCGCTTGCCCGGCCTTGGGGGCTTTCCATTCCTCCAGACTGGCATTGAGGTGGAGTGCCGACAGGATTTCGGGCCCTGCCTGCGCCACTTCGGGGTTGCCGGACAGGAAGTTGCGGCGTATGGCTACGAAATTTTTGAGTTCGGGGATGCTGTTGGTATAGGCCTGTGTAGTATATAATTTTTTGGGGTCGCTGGCCACAAGGCCGGCGATTTGAGCATTGAGTTTGTCAATCAGTGCATTGGCGTTTTCGGTGGTAAAGCTCTCGCGGAGAATGGTGCGGTAGTGCGCCAGGTAGCGCTGCCGGTACTCCGGGATGTTCAACAGCTTGTGCAGCAGCGGGTAGTTGACGTTTGTTGCGTTTTTGAAGGGTGTCCAGCCGCTACTGGTGGCTGCGGCGGTTTGAAACGTAGAGTTGCCGTCGTATTCCAGAGGCAGGGTGCGGCCGGTTTCGGGTTCATAGTAGGTGATGTAGTCCATTTTCCCCTTCATAGTATAGCTGTCGTCATCGGTAAAGATATTTTCGACGGCGAGAAACCAGAGGGCTCGATCTATGTCTATGTATTTGCGCACCGTGTCGAGGTTGGTGACCGACGTAGTGCTCAGGGCGTAGCAGGCCTGCGCCAGGGTCTGCCAGGGGTTAGGGATATCGCTGGATTTCAGGCTATAGTACGGCTTATAGAGATTGGTATCCGCACCGAGGTAGTTCATACCGGCGGTGCCGTCCCCCCAACGGGCGGGAGCAGGGCCGGGACCGGTCGTTTCGACCGTTGCCCGGAAGCGGGCGCCGTCGTTGCTGAGAAACCACTCTTCGAGGAAGGTTTTATCAATAGATTGCACGTTCGGATAGATGCCCCAGTCCTGGTTGTTGAGGTAGAGATGGATATAGCCCGTTTTGGCAATGGGTGTATAGCGCATGGCCATGCGCCCGTACAAGACTTCCCGCATAAAGCTTGGATCAGTATGGGCGTTGTTGAATTTCAGGTTTTTATACCCTAAAACGCGCTGTTCGGGGTCTATGAAGTCCGTTTCTACCTCGAAAGATTTCTTTTGTGAAGTCCCGGTCTGGGTGTATGAGGTATTGCCTCTGAAGCGAACCCCCACGCCTTTGTAGGTGACGCCTTTGTACGTCAAGGTGGCCTCCAGGAGCGTCTCGGAGGCATAGTTGCTGGTCAGCCGGGCCCAGTAATCCGGCTGGCTGAAGGTGAGATAGACGCTTTCGATACTCGCCGTATCGTAAAATCCGGAGGTGGCTTGTCTGCCCGACAGCAACGTATGTCCGTCCGGAGAGAGGTATAAGGCGGCAGGAAAATCCTGGGCGGAAAGAGACAGCGCGGCGGTCAGCCCCAGCAGCAGGGTAGCGGTTTTTATCATGGCGGTGTTTTTTTTTGAGTTGAGGAGGGGAAACAGCGGCTTAGAGCCCGGTGCGATTCCCCTCGCCACAAGTCTATGAAAAAGCAACCTGGCCTGCGTTTGTACTCAATAGACTTGTTGCGCGGGGGCAGCGAGGAGGGAAAAAAGAGTCATTTTTTGTCCACACGAAGGCTTTTTGAGGGAGTATAGC
>VFQS010004162.1_pt1 | contig 10626 bp, 9 predicted proteins | sample 3512361 | NCBI WGS metagenome assembly VFQS01 (sample SAMN10412375, study PRJNA504923) | tailings metagenome | isolation source: Relicate 1 Philex TSF3 active mining | place: Philippines | reverse complement strand
GCCGAGCATGCCATTGAGCGGGGTGCGAATCTCGTGGCTCATGTTGGCCAGGAAGGCGGCGCGGGCCTGGGCCATCTCCAGGGCGGTACTGCGCGCCTGCTCGAGGTCGCGGTTGGACTGGGTCAGGCGGGCGTTGGTCGCTTTCAGCTCGGCGGTGCGGGCCGAGACGATGTTCTCCAGCTCGCCCAGGTACTGGGTCAGGCGGTCCTCGGCCTCGCGGCGCTGGCTGATTTCCTGGTGGATATTGGTCAGCTGCTGGTTGGTCACCGCTACCAGGATGCCCACTTCGTCGCGCTCGTGGCCGGTGGGGCAGGGCACGGGGGAGAAGTCGCGGCGTGGGTCGCGGTCACTGAGGGCGCGGATCACGCCTACCAGCGGCTTGGTCAGCAGGGCGTAGAACAGCACCAGCAGGATCAGCGACAGCAGCAGGCTGCGGGCGAAGCCGGTGAGCAGGGTGAGCAGGGCGCGGCGCAGGAAGTGGCTGCCGAAGGCGTAGGTGTCGACCTCCAGGCGCAGCACGCCGAGGGGTTCCGAAGTGGAATGGCTGACGAACAGCGGGTCCTCGAACTGGCGTCGCTCGCCGAACAGGAAGTCGCTGAATACCCGATAGCCGCTCTTTACCGGCGGGCGTTCCACCGAGGCCAGCACCAGGCCGCTGTTGTCGACGATCTCCGCGCGCATCACCGCCGGTGAGCGCAGCAGGCCGAGCACCAGCTCCTGGGCCAGTTCGGCGTCGATGTTGTAGGAGATGCGCGCGGCAGGGTTGTGGCTGATTTCCAGCAGGGAATGGATTTCGCGGTCGATGGAGGCGTCTTCACTGGCATAATCCAGGCTGATCTGGATCAGGCTCAGCAGGGTCCCCAGGATGAAGGCCACCAGCACCGTCAGCTTGGCCTGCTTGAACGACAGGCGGTGGGTGAGAGAAATATCCATCGGCGGGGTGGTTTGCGTCCTGGGTTGCGGGCCCTGCAAAGCATAGCCCATAGCACTGGATCACCGGCAGTAGCGGATATGAGGAGTAAGTCGTGGATTCCCCTTTGAACAGCTTTCTGCAGCGTGCCGACGCGGTGCTGCAACGGCTCGAACCTTTGTTGCCGGCCGAGCGCGTGACGCTGGACTGGCAGGCGGTGATTGCCGCGCGCTGGCAGCGCGAAGGGCGCGCTGGCTACCTGCAGCCACTGCGCGTGAGCCTGGACCTGAGCCTCGCCGACCTGGTCGGGGTGGATACCCAGCGTGAGCAGCTGTCGCGCAATACCCAGCAGTTCGTCGCCGGCTTGCCGGCCAACCATGCGCTGCTCTGGGGCGCGCGTGGCACCGGCAAGTCTTCGCTGGTACGCGCGCTGCTGGCTGCGCATGCGGACGCCGGGCTGCGCCTGATCGAGATCGAGCGTGACCATCTGGCCGACCTGCCCCGGGTAGTGGAAGCCCTGGCCGGGCTGCCGCAGCGTTTCGTGCTGTTCTGCGACGATCTTTCGTTCGAGTCCGGCGAGGGCGATTACCGGGTGCTCAAGAGCGTGCTGGACGGCTCGCTGGAGCGGGCGCCGGACAATGTGCTGCTGTACGCCACCTCCAACCGCCGCCACCTGGTTCCGGAGAAGGAGAGCGACAACGACAACTGGCAGCGCGTCGAGGGTGAGCTGCACCCGAGCGAGGCGGTCGAGGACAAGATCGCCCTGTCCGATCGCTTCGGCCTGTGGATCTCCTTCTATCCCTTCACCCAGGACCATTTCCTCGCCGTGGTGCGCCACTGGATCACCAGCCTGGCCGCGCAGGCCGGGTTGCAGTGGAGCTGGAGCCATGAGCTGGAGATTCTCGCTATTCGCTGGGCGCTGGGGCGCGGCAATCGCAACGGCCGCTGCGCTTACCAGTTCGCCCGCAGCTGGGTGGGCCAGCGTTTGCTGGAGGTGCAGCCATGATCGATCTGCAGCAAGCCGGGCAGGGGCGTGAGGGCTATGAGTTGCTGGCTGCGCAGCTGGAGGCGCTGCTGGCCGATGAGCGCGACTTCGTGGCCAATGCTGCGCAGTTCGCCGCCTTCCTGTTTCATGAGCTGGACGATCTCAACTGGGCTGGCTTCTACCTTAACAAGGGCGAACAGCTGGTGCTGGGGCCGTTTCAGGGCAAGGTCGCCTGCGTGCGGATTCCCTTCGGCCGGGGCGTGTGCGGTGTCGCGGCGAGCAGCCGGCAGACCCAGCGCGTCGAGGATGTGCATGCCTTCCCGGGGCATATCGCCTGTGACAGCGCATCGAACAGCGAACTGGTGGTGCCGCTGGTCAAGGATGGGCGCCTGATCGGGGTGCTGGACCTGGACAGCCCGAGCACCGCGCGCTTCAGTCCCGATGACCAGGCCGGTGTCGAGCGGCTGGTGGCGATCTTCCTGCGCCTGACCGACTGCTGAGCATGAAAAAGCCCGGCCTGTGCCGGGCTTTAGGATGATGCCGGTCAGGCCTTGCCGCTGATCTTGGCGACCACCTTGAGTTCGCCGGGTAGCACGCCTTGCACCGACTCGCGCGCCTGGATGCGTCGGAAGTGCGCAGCCAGCCCGGGCCAGCGTGCCTCGTCCAGCAGTTCGCCGCCATGCGCCATGTTCTGCAGCTGGCAGTAGATCGCCAGATCGGCCTGGCTGAGGCTGTCGTTGACGAAGTAATCGGCAGTGCCCAGGGTCTGTTCGAGATAGTCGAAATGCCTGGGCAGCTTGTCATTCAGGGCGGCCTGTACCGCCTCTTCATCGCAGCTCTGGCCCAGCATGGGCTTGAGCAGGCGGTTACGGAACACCGCGAAGGTGCACAGTGGCGCCAGCTCGTAATCGGCGTACTTCTCCAGCCAGCGTATGCGCGCCGCCTGCACGGGGGATTGGCCGAACAGACGCAGGCTGTCGGGATACTGCTCTTCCAGGTACTGGCAGATCACGCTGGAGTCGGCCAGGGTCAGGTCGCCGTCACGGAAGGCCGGAATGCGGCCCAGCGGGTTGAGCTCGCGATACCAGTCGGGCTGGCCGAAGGGGGTGATGATCTCCAGCTGGTAGTCCAGGCCCTTTTCCTGCAGACACAGGCGTAGCTTGCGCACGAACGGCGACAGCGGCGCGCCGTAGACGATCCGGCTCATCGAGGCTCCTTGGTGGGGGAATCAGTCGTAGATGTTCTTCTTCTTCCAGTCATCTTCGCCGAGTGTCTTCAGGCCCTCGGTGAGTTCGCTGGGTTCGTTGTCGACTGGCTTGGCCTTTTCCAGAACCACCGCATTGGCGCGTGCCAGTGAGTCCTCCAGCTGCTTGAGCTGGGCCTTGTAGCGCTCGGGGTCGGGCTGCTTGCGCAGGTACTGCACGCCGCGCTCGTAGGCCAGGCGAGCCTGGCCGGGGTGGCCCTGCTGCATGGATTGCTGACCGAGGTTGCTGAAGAACTCGAAATGCAGCTGCACCAGGAGATGGCGCAGCTCACCCAGCCAGCGTTTGGCCTCGTTGGCCGGCAGCGCGCCATCCTGCGCGGCGCGGTTGATCTGGCCGTGGAGGTTCTCCAGGAGGAAACGAATGTCTTTCGCCTTGGCTTCAGTCAGGATCGGCTGCGGCGGATTGCGTACCGGGGCACTGTCGCCCTTGGCGATCAGGTCGCGCAGCTCGGTCAGGCGGCCCATCAGGTTGATGTTCTGCTTGTCCAGCGCCAGCAGGCGTTCGCCGTAGTGCAGTTCGAAACGGCTGAGCAGCACCTTGAGTGCGGGGCTCATCAGCTGCCCGGGCATGTTCTCCGACACGTCACGGCTGCGGCGCACCCGGTCATTCAAATCCGCCTTGAGCCGGGCTTTCTCCAGTTTGCTGTTCTCGACCATATGGTTGATATAGCCAATGACGAACAGCACCACTATGCCAGCGATAATCAGAGCGGTGATGACGAGTGGGGACACCGTGAAAACTCCCGAGGCGCTTCTTGATGTGCCGAGTGTAGTGCCTTCGCCATTGGGCTGATAGCGCTGGATCAATTTATGAATCGAAGTCTTTGATTTAAAAAAAGTTTTGAATGAGGCTTGACGCTCTTCGGTCGGCTCCCTAGAATGCGCGCCACTTCAAGCGATGACGGCAACGGATTCGCAGGAAGCCGGAAAGCTGTTGTAAGCTCCGGGCCACGTCCCCTTCGTCTAGTGGCCTAGGACACCGCCCTTTCACGGCGGTAACAGGGGTTCGAGTCCCCTAGGGGACGCCATTGCGGGAATAGCTCAGTTGGTAGAGCACGACCTTGCCAAGGTCGGGGTCGCGAGTTCGAGTCTCGTTTCCCGCTCCAAATTCTCGAAGTCTCACTTCGGTGAGGTTTCGGATAAAAGCCCAGGGTGTGGCAACACAGTCTGGCAATTCGGGAAGCTGTTATAAGCTCCTGGCCACGTCCCCTTCGTCTAGTGGCCTAGGACACCGCCCTTTCACGGCGGTAACAGGGGTTCGAGTCCCCTAGGGGACGCCATTGCGGGAATAGCTCAGTTGGTAGAGCACGACCTTGCCAAGGTCGGGGTCGCGAGTTCGAGTCTCGTTTCCCGCTCCAAATTCACGAAACGCCACCCACTCGGGTGGCGTTTTCGTTTGTGCCGAAAGGCCATGAAAAAGCCCCGCATCAGCGGGGCTTTTTCGTTTCAGTGCTGGGCGCTGTCGTCGGGCAGGGCCAGCAGCTGTTTTTCCCGGTTCCAGTCGAACGGCTCGTCGTTCTCCTCGGCCTCGAAGCGGCGCTCGTCGAGGCGCTGATAGAGGGCGATTTCCTCATCCGGCATGAAGTGCAGGCAGTCGCCGCCGAAGAACCACAGCAGGTCGCGCGGCACCAGATGGGCGATCTGCGGGTAGCGATGGAACACCTGGCTGATGATGTCCTGGCCCAGGTACTGGCTGCTCTCCGGATCGCTGGGCAGCTGCGCGACCAGCTCGTCGAAGCGTTCGAGGAACAGCGCGTGGCTGTCGTCCTCCACCTGTTCGGCTTCGCCCAGGGCGACCAGGATGCCGCGCAGATGGGCGAGCAGGGCGAGATGATGGTCGAGGTAGTGGGTAGCCATGGTGCGAGTCCTGAAAACATGAGCGGACGCGGATTATAGAGAGGCACACCGCGCGGCGACAGGGCCGCCATGCTTGGCCGGATTGCCGCTTTCGGCGCAGGGTAGCGCCGTTAGACTGGGGCAAACAGGGAGACATGCATGCACGCCAGCCTCAGCCCCGCCCGCTTCATCGACAGCGATCACCCGCTGGTCGTCGACTTCGCCGAGCGCTGGCGTGGTGCCAGCCGCGACCCGCGCGAACAGGCGGTCAACCTGTATCGGGCGGTGCGCGACGAGATCCGCTACAACCCCTACGTGTTCAGCGCCGACCACCAGACGCTCAAAGCCAGCCACGCGCTGGCGGCGGGGGAGTCCTACTGCGTGCCCAAGGCCCTGCTGCTGGCGGCCTGCGCGCGGCACTGCGGGATTCCCGCGCGCATCGGCCTGGCCGACGTGCGCAATCACCTGTCCACCCCGCGCCTGATCGAGATGCTGCGCAGCGAAGTGTTCGCCATGCATGGCTACACCGAGCTGTTCCTCGAGGGACGCTGGCTCAAGGCCACGCCGGCCTTCAACCTGGCGCTATGTCGCCTGTTCAAGGTAGCGCCGCTGGAGTTCGACGGGCGCACGGACAGCGTGTTCCACCCCTTCAACGCCAAAGGCGAGCGCTACATGGAGTACCTGGTCGACCACGGCCAGTTCGACGATCTGCCGGTGGAGCTGTTCTTTGCTCACCTGCGCCGGTGCTACTCGCACCTGTTCGAGGTGGATTCGGCCTTCCTGCGCGGCGACCTGCAGGCCGAAGTCGCCGCCATGAAGCGCGTCGATAGCTGACATTAGTCCGGCGGGCTTCTTTTCGCGGCGCCGCGCGGGCAGGCTAGCCTGTAACCAGAGGTTGCAAATAGCCGCGCGCGACCTTATCTAAGCCATCCCCTTGCCGAAGTAAGCGCACACCATGACCTCTGCACTGTCCATCCGGCAGCTGACCAAGACCTACGCCAACGGCTTCCAGGCCCTCAAGGGCATCGACCTGGAGGTGGAAGAGGGCGACTTCTTCGCCTTGCTGGGCCCCAACGGCGCCGGCAAGTCCACCACCATCGGCATCCTCTCCACCCTGGTGAACAAGAGCGGCGGCACGGTCGAGGTGTTCGGCCACGACCTCGATCGCGATTCCTCCGGCCTCAAGCGCTGCCTGGGCGTGGTGCCGCAGGAGTTCAACTTCAACCAGTTCGAGAAGTGCTTCGACATCCTCACCACCCAGGCCGGCTACTACGGCATCCCGCTCAAACTGGCCAAGGAGCGTGCCGAGCAGTACCTGACCCAGCTCGGCCTGTGGGACAAGCGCAACAATGCCTCGCGCGAGCTGTCCGGCGGCATGAAGCGCCGCCTGATGATCGCCCGCGCGCTGATCCACCAGCCGCGCCTGCTGATCCTCGACGAGCCCACCGCCGGCGTCGACATCGAGCTGCGCCGCTCGATGTGGAGCTTCCTCACCGAGCTGAACCAGCAGGGCATCACCATCATCCTCACCACCCACTACCTGGAAGAGGCCGAGCAGCTCTGCCGTAACATCGGCATCATCGACCACGGCCGCATCGTCGAGCGCTCCAGCATGAAGGACCTGCTGAAGACGCTGCACGTGGAAACCTTCCTGCTCGACCTCAAGGAGGCGACCCTGGTCATGCCGCAGCTGAGCGGCTACCCGGCGCAGCTGGTCGACGACCACACCCTGGAAGTGCAGGTGGAGAAGAGCCAGGGCATCAACGACCTGTTCCGCCAGCTGGCGGCGCAGAAGGTCGAGGTGCTGAGCCTGCGCAACAAGAGCAACCGCCTGGAGGAACTGTTCGTTTCCCTGGTCGAGAAAAACCTGGCCAAGGTGGCGAAATGAGTCCCGAGCTGCGTTCCAACCTGATTGCCCTGCAAACCATCGTGATCCGCGAGGTGCGCCGTTTCACCCGCATCTGGCCGCAGACGCTGCTGCCCCCGGCGATCACCATGGCGCTGTACTTCGTCATCTTCGGCCGGCTGATCGGCAGCCAGGTCGGCGGTGTCGGCCAGTTCAGCTACATGGAGTTCATCGTGCCGGGGCTGATCATGATGTCGGTGATCACCAACTCCTACGGCAACGTGGTGTCGAGCTTCTACAGCAGCAAGTTCCAGCGCAATATCGAGGAGCTGCTGGTGTCCCCCGTGTCGCCGCACACCATCCTGGTGGGCTATCTGGTGGGTGGCGTGCTGCGCGGCCTGGCTGTGGCGTTCATCGTCACGCTGCTGTCGCTGTTCTTCACCGAGCTGCAGGTGCATCACCTGGGCGTGACCGTGCTGGTGATGCTGCTGACGGCGACCATCTTCTCCATGGGCGGTTTCATCAATGCCGTGTTCGCCCGCAGCTTCGACGATATCTCGATCATCCCGACCTTCGTGCTGACGCCGCTGACCTACCTGGGCGGGGTGTTCTACTCGATCAGCCTGCTGCCCGAGTTCTGGCAGACGGTGTCGCTGGCCAACCCCATCCTGCACATGGTCAACGCCTTCCGCTACGGCATCCTCGGCGTGTCCGACATCAACATCGGCATCGCCATCGGCATGATGCTGCTGGCCAGCACGGTGCTCTACATCGTCTGCATTCGCCTGCTGAAGAGCGGCCGAGGCATGCGCCAGTAAGCATCGCGTAACATTTGCGGCGGTCGGCAAGCCCGCCCGGCATCGGTAGACTCGACCACTTGGACAACAAGAGGTCGCTCGATGACTACCCGCCGCCGTCACGCTCTGCTCATCGCTTCCCTGCTCGCCATCGCTGCGCCTGCGGCCCTGGCCGAGCGACCTCCGCTGGTGGAAGTGGTGCAGCCCGAGCGGGCGCTGGTGCGTGATGAGCTGGTGACCTTCGGCTCGCTGCGTTCGGACGAGTCGACCATGATCCGCCCGGAAGTCGACGGCCGCGTCGCCAGCCTGCAGTTCCGCGAGGGCCAGGCGGTCAAGGCCGGCGAGCTGCTGGTCAGCCTGGATGACGCCATCGCCCGCCCCGAGATGGACCAGGCCCGCGCCAACCTGGACCTGGCCGAGAAGAGCTTCGAGCGCACGCAGATGCTGTTCAAGCGCGGCGCCAGCAATGCGCAGACCCTCGACGAGGCGCAGTCGCAGCTGCAGGCGGCGCGCGCCAGCCTGGCCCTGGCCCAGGCCCGCCTGGACAAGACGCAGATCCGCGCGCCCTACGACGGCGTGCTCGGCCTGCGCCTGGTCAGCGCTGGCGACTACCTCAGCGCCGGCGACAATATCGTCAACCTGGAAGTGCTCGACCCGCTCAAGGTGGACTTCCGCATCCCGCAGAAGGCGGTCAGCCAGGTGCGCCTGGGCCAGGCCATCGAGCTGAGTCTGGACGCCTATCCCGGCGAGCGTTTCCGTGGCGAGATCATCGCCCTCAACCCGCGTCTGGACGAAGTCGGCCGCAGCCAGGCGCTGCGCGCGCAGGTGGCCAATGCCGACCAGCGCCTCAAGCCCGGGCAGTTCGTCAAGGTGTCGGTGATCCTCGCCGAGCGTCCGCAGGCCCTGCTGATTCCGGAAGAGGCGGTGATGCCGCTGGGCCAGCAGCTGTTCGTCAACCTGGTGGTGGATGGCAAGGTCGAACGCCGGCAGATCCGCCTGGGCCAGCGCCAGCGCGGCAAGGCCGAGGTGGTCGAGGGCCTGGACGGCAGCGAGACGCTGATCAGCGCCGGCTGGCAGAAGGTCGCGCCGGGTCGCGAGGTGCGCAGCGTGGCGCGGGGTGAGGCGCAATGACCCTGTCCGATGTCTGCATCCGCCGGCCGGTGTTCGCCACCGTGCTGTCGCTGATCATCGTGCTGCTCGGCCTGCTGGCCTACCAGCGCCTGGCGGTGCGCGAATACCCCAACATCGACGTGCCGATCGTCACGGTCAACGTCATGTACCCCGGCGCCAGCCCGGAGATCATGGAATCGCAGGTCGCCCAGCCGGTCGAGGACGTGCTCTCAGGCATCGAGGGCCTGGACTTCGTCAGCTCCATCAGCCGCTCGGAGAACACCCAGATCACCGCGCAGTTCCGCCTCGGCACCGACTCCGACGAGGCGGCCAACGACGTGCGCGACCGCCTGGGCCGGGTGCGCAGCCTGCTGCCGGACGAGATCGACGAGCCCATGGTGCAGAAGGTCGAGGCCGACGCCCAGCCGGTGATCTGGCTGGCCTTCTACAGCGAACGCTTCTCCGCCATGGAGATCACCGACGTGATCGAGCGGGTGGTGCAGGATCGCCTGCAGACCATTCCCGGCGTGTCCGAGGTGCTGATTCGCGGGGCGCGCACCTATGCCATGCGCATCTGGCTCGATCCGGAGAAGCTGGCCGCGCATGACCTGACGGTGCAGGACGTGGAGGACGCCCTGCGCCGGCAGAACGTGGAGATTCCCGCCGGGCGCATCGAGTCGGTGCAGCGCGAGTTCTCCGTACTGGCTGAAACCGACCTGCAGACCCCCGAGGAATTCAACCAGTTGATCCTCGACGACTCGCGCGGCTACCTGCTGCGCCTGGCCGACGTCGGCCACGCCGAGATCGGCGCCGCCGATGAGCGTACCTTGGCGCGCTTCAACGGCCGCTCGGCGGTGGCCGTGGGGATGATCAAGCAGGCCACGGCCAACCCGCTGGACATCTCCGATGGCCTGGAGCAGGCGCTGCCCAGCCTGCGCAAGCTGCTACCCGAAGGCATGGAGATGCAGGTGTCGAACGACAACTCGCAGTTCATCCGCGAGTCGATCGACAACGTCTACACCACCATCTGGGAAGCGGTGCTGCTGGTCATCCTGATCATCTTCCTGTTCCTCCGCTCGCTGCGCGCCACCCTGATCCCGCTGGTGACCATCCCGGTGTCGCTGATCGGCGCCTGCGCGCTGATGGCGCTGATGGGCTTCTCCATCAACACCCTGACCCTGCTGGCCATGGTGCTGGCCATCGGCCTGGTGGTGGACGACGCCATCGTCGTGCTGGAAAACATCCACCGGCACATCGAGCAGGGCATGAGTCCCCTGCGGGCGGCCTTTGTCGGCAGCCGCGAGATCGCCTTCCCGGTGATCGCCATGACCCTGACCCTGGCCGCGGTGTACGCGCCGATCGGCTTCATGCAGGGCACCTCGGGCAAGCTGTTCACCGAATTCGCCTGGACTCTGGCCGGTGCGGTACTGGTTTCCGGCTTTGTCGCCCTGACGCTGTCGCCGATGATGTGCGCCTACCTGCTCAAGCCGCACCGTGCCGCGGCCAGCCATGGGCGGGCCTATGTGGCCATCGAGCAGATGCTCGAGCGCCTGACCCTGGCCTATGGCCGTGTGCTGCGGCGCGTGCTCAAGGCCTGGTGGCTGGTACTGGCGCTGTTGGCGGGGATTCTCGTGCTGTGCGCCGTGCTGTTTGCCAACCTGCGCAGCGAACTGGCGCCGACCGAGGATACCGGCACCATCGTCGGCTCCATCAACGGCCCGGATGGCGCCACCCTGGCGTACACCAGCCGCTATGCCGAGCAGCTCGAAGCGGCCTATGCGTCGATTCCGGAAACCAACCGCTACATGGTCATCGTCGGCTTCCCCACGGTGGCCCAGGGCCTGTCGTTCATGAAGCTGGAGGACTGGGACGAGCGTG
>VFQS010004158.1_pt1 | contig 10629 bp, 10 predicted proteins | sample 3512361 | NCBI WGS metagenome assembly VFQS01 (sample SAMN10412375, study PRJNA504923) | tailings metagenome | isolation source: Relicate 1 Philex TSF3 active mining | place: Philippines | reverse complement strand
CATAATCAGGTGGTCCCTGGTTCGAGCCCAGGTGGGACCACAAGTAAAATCAAAGGTTTCAAGATTTATTTCTTGGAACCTTTTTTTATTTGCACAAAATTTGCACAAAAAAATACCCCGTATTATCTACTATTTCCATTTTTTTAAAAATTAACTATTTTCTCATTTTCAAAAACAAAATGTCGAACAAACATTAAATTTTTAAAAAAATATTCCTTGTAAATACAATTACAACCAACGTTTTTGGTCGACAATTGTCGATTTAAAAAAATCGTTATAAAAACCAATAGTAACTTTGGACAGGTTGTTTGCTTGACCAGGCAAATAAACAATTAAAAGTTAAGTTGATTTGTAAACATAAATGCGATGAAAAAAATAATTGTAATTGAATATGACGAACTCGAAGAATTACTCAATAGGATTATAAGTAATAACTTATCTTCAGGAAAAAGTGTGATTAAAAATGACGAAGATAAAAAAGTAATTGATATTAATGAAGTTGCTATTTTAACTGGATTGAAACATAACACAATCCGCGCTAAAGTATTTAGAAATGAGATTCCGTGTTTTCAAAAAGGAAAGCCTTTGCTTTTCAAAAAAGAAACGATTTTAGAATGGATAAATAATGGAAGAAAAAAATAATTGCAAAATGACACAAACAAGAAAATGTCTTTACAGCGGGGAAGAATTTACACCAAAAAGAAAAGACCAAGTATTTAAAAATTCAAAAAACAAATCTAGGTATCACAATGAAAAATATAGAATAAAATACTTCAGGGTTATTGAAATTGATTTGATTTTAAAAAACAATTACAAGATATTAGAGTTTTTATATTTTTCATTAAGGAAGAGAAAAATTACAATTATAGAGCTGTTAAGACTTGGATTTAATTTTGATATTTATACAAGCTCTAGTAGTAAAAATTTTATTATGGTTTATGATTTTGTTTTAAATATTAAAAACGATTTTGTATATTTAAGAAAATCTTTAAAATGCTACATATAATTTTACATAAATACTACTGTTTTTCAAATACAACATCTTAAGGTTGCAACATATTGGTTTTGTTTCTAATGAAATTTTTTGTTGTAACTTTTTTTACATCATTAAATCTTACTTTAATATTGGCATTGGTTCACTTTGACTTCTTACAACCAATTTAGAAAAGTCACTAACAGAATCCCTTAACATTAGCCTTAGAAGCTTACTTTTTTTATTAAAGTCCTTTGATTTGAGCTCTGGGTGGTAATAAACTTTTATTTTATTACAGTTAATGTGCAAAAATATTTCTCTTAGAATCGTAAAATCTGAAATCTCGAAGGAATGACCAAATGAATAAACTTCAAAACTATCAATTCCTAAAAAATCAATTAGTTCTCGTTTATCAGTTTTATTGTTATACAATACTGACTTGAAAAAATCTAAGTATTCAATATCTGAATATGAAAGGATTTTCTTGAAGCTTTCATCTAAATCATTATCATATCCAAAAATTAATTCATCATCTTCTCGAATTTCATTTACATTTCCATGTAAGTAAATGATTTTGGATTTAATTTTTTTTGATATTTTGTTGAAGTAATAACCTAATGTTCTGGTGTAGTTGAAACTTAGAAAAAGTATCTCATTTATTTCGTCTTCACAAAAAATTTTAATTAACTTTTCAATTCGTTTTTTTTCAATGTCTGAATTTTCAATGTCAATTTGAATTCTTTGAATGTAATCTTTAAGGTGTTTTCGAATCAGTGAAAATTCATTATTTAACTTCTGAATATCCCCTTTTTTTTCATGTGTTTGTACCAAACACTCAAAGAAAGACTTTTCAAAATCTGACCAGTTTTCGAAAAAATTGTTGAGTATCTTTGATTTAATCTTTAATTCAACACTACCATTACTGGTGAATTCTTTTAATTTATCTAATTCCTTTATTGATAATATTAATTCCAAAAAATTGTGGATATCCGAAAAATTCTGAATGAAAATGCTCAGCAAAATATCATCATAAAAATAACCTTTTGAATGACCTTTAATATTATTTTTCACACCATCTTGAACAGCTTGATTTATTTTTTGCTTGAGTAAATCCAACACAAAATCTTTGTAACTAGATTTTAGTCCATGTGCTAAATCAAAACCGTTACCAACCAAAATTATTCTATTCATATTACTTACTCAACCTCTCATAAACCTTCTTCAACATATATCCCTTCACCACATCTCCAAATTCCTTATCATCCATCATTTTGGTGAAAATATCTTGGTTCTGCTCCATGCGTGCAATCAGCTTGTCTAGGAACAGCTCCTCGAATCCAAACTTGAAGTTTTCGATTGGATTGTTCTGTGCTTGCTCCTTCAATCCACCATGCACCACCAACTCTTCTTCAATCTGGTCAAAGAATAATTTGTCAGCTGTGTTGAATTCGGTTTGGAATTTCTTATTCAGTACTTCAATAATCTCAGACAAATTAGCTTCTTCCTCTTTGGTCAATCTTATTCCAGCTTGACCGCCACCCTCTAATTCATATACACCATGGCTTTCCATCACAATATTGTGCTCCGCTATTTTTTGTAAACGGTAATACTCCAATGAAACTTCGTCACCCAACTTGAACTTGTCCGTTTGACTTGTTCTTGGTAGTTTCTTCAACAAGAATCGTCCGTACGTGAATAGCTTTTCCAAATCCACATCTGAGAAAGGCATGATTTGGGTCAAAAACGAATAGGTTCTACAAAAAGTCTGCAACGTATTTTTGAAGTCATCTTGATTGGTCACCGTACCCATCACATCATCCGTTTCAGTTGGTAACGCTTTGAATCGTTCCACAGCTGGGTCAATGTAAGCATTCAATTTACCTTGGTCACTTGTGCTAAGGCTTTTGCTTGATTTGAAGAAAAGGTTGCAGAAGTTGTTTACCTCTGTTTCCCATATCACATTTGCTTTTTCCAACTCTGCTTTCAAGTCATACAGGTGATTTGGGTCTGAGTTCTCCGTTATCGAAGTCAATTCGTAATACGGTTGGAACGAATCCAAAATATCTTGTGTTTCGTTCGCAAAATCCAGTACAAACGTATCCTCTTTTCCAGCGCACATTCGGTTCAATCTGGAAAGTGTTTGAACGGCTTTAACACCCGATAATTTCTTGTCCACATACATAGTGTGTAACAATGGTTGGTCAAACCCTGTTTGATATTTGTCTGCAACAAGTAACAATTGGTACTCATCCGATGCGAACTTTCTTGGTAATTCCTTTTCAGCAAATCCATTCAGTTCCACCTCGGTCACACCTTCTGGAGCGGTATCGTAAATTACTTTACCCGAAAAAGCGACAATGGTTTTCACGTCATTGTATCCTTTTTCTTTGATGTATTTATCGAATTCCTCTTTGTATCGAACTGCATGTAGCCTCGAACTGGTCACGACCATTGCTTTGGCTTTTCCACCAATTTTCTTGGAAACCACTTGTCGGAAATGCTCCACCATCACTTCGGTTTTCTGCGCCAAATTGTGTGGATGCAACGACATGAATCGTCCGATGGCTCTGGAGGCTTTCTTCTTGTTCACCTTCGGGTCATCCTCAATTTCTTTGGATAGTTTGAAGTATGTTTTGTACGTTGTATAGTTCTTTAGCACATCGAGAATGAATCTTTCTTCAATGGCTTGTTTCATTGAATACAAGTGAAACGGTTCTGGCTTGCCATTTTTACCCATTGTTCCAAACACTTCAACTGTTTTTGGTTTAGGTGTTGCCGTGAATGCAAAGAAACTAAGGTTGTTCTGCTTGCCTCTGGCTAGCATGGATTTTCTGATTTCATCCTCTGCATCCTCTTCCAATCCCGTGTATGCTTCATCTTTTTCAGCCTCTTCCAATGATTTTGCAGACAAGACTTCCTTCATCTTTTTGGTCGCTTCACCACCTTGGGAACTGTGCGCCTCATCAATAATTACAGCATATTTTCTGGCTGGGATTTCTCCGATTTTGTCCAAAATAAATGGAAACTTTTGGAGTGTGGTAATAATGATATGCGAACCAGCGGTGATGGCATTTGCCAACTGGGTTGAATCCTTGTCGATTTTTTGAACCACACCATCTTTGTGTTCGAATTGGTATATGGTATTCTGTAATTGTGAATCCAACACTTTACGGTCAGTAATCACAATCACTGAATCAAAAACTCGGTTGTTTTGGTCATCGTGCAAGCTCGAAAGTCGGTAGGATAACCAAGCGATTGAATTGGATTTTCCAGAACCAGCACTGTGTTGAATCAAGTAGTTTTTTCCAGCACCTTGAACACGAGCATCAGCTGTAACAGTGCGCACTACTTGCATCTGGTGAAAACGTGGGAAAATTATTGTTTCCTTTTTCTTTTTAACACCATTCAGCTCAAATTCTTCCACGCTTAGGTGAAGGAACTTACCGATAATGTCCATGAAACTGTCTTTTGTCCATACCTGTTCCCATAAATACGCTGTGCGGTATCCGTTGGGGTTAGGTGGGTTTCCAGCACCGTTGTTGTAACCTAAATTGAATGGCAAATAACGGGTGTTCTTACCATCTAGTTTAGTTGTCATATACGCTTCATCGGTATCCACAGCAAAGTGAACTAACGCTCTTTTCTTGAATTGGAATATCGGTTCGTTTGGTTCTCGGTCATACACATATTGCTTCTTGGCGTTCTCTACTGACTGACCCGAAAACTGATTTTTAAGCTCAATGGTGGCAATAGGCAGACCATTCAAAGAAAGCACCATGTCCAATGAGTTCTTACCTACACGCTCGTAATAGAGCTGTCTGGTCACCGATAAATGATTGGTTTGATACAATTCGTCCGCTTCTGGATTTAGCGTGCTTTCTGGCTTGAAATATGCCATCTGAAACTTCACACCATAGTCGGTAAATCCTTTGCGAAGTACATCTAATGCTCCACGTAAATCAATCTCCTTTACCAAGCGTTGAATGACCTTTTGCCTCACCTCATCTTTGTGGATGTTGGCTATTTTATCCCATGCTTTCGGTTGAGATACCTTCAAAAAGTTGGTGATGTAACTTGGGAACAACCCAAGTTTCACATCGAAGTCGGTTGAACTTCCTTTTACGTAGCCACCGTGTTCCAATAAGTTGGATTCGATTACTTCCTCAAAGGTCTGTTCTGTGTGTATTCCTTTTGCCATAATTTCAATTAAGCATCAATTTTCAGATTACATTCCTACTAATAGTTCAGCAATCAAATTATAATTTTCTGTTCCCACTAGATACTCAGCTTCAAAATTTCCAACTTTAATTCTGGAGAATTTTTCATTTTCGTTCCCAACTAACTCAATTTCACAATCCAAATCATTATGAGTTAATTTGTAAGTGTGACCTACTTTTCCGATTGTCATTTCCGATTCTAAATTTCGGATATCACCACGGTGCTCAGCTATAATTTCCAATAGGAAATGTTTAATTTCTAAATCAGTCATCGTTTTGCTTTTTTTGGTTTGATTTAACCTCTGTGTCCGTTTTAGGTGTCGTTGTATTTTGAGGAATAGGTGTTTGCCTTCCTAGCTTAACATTAAACGTTTTTACTACTTTTTTCTTATTGTTGTTCGCCATAATTAATTCATGTTTATTGAACAAAAAATTACCACTGATACAACTCCTATTGCAAATAAGAAGTAGCTTGTCCAATTGATTATTCTCATAATTTTATTTCGACAGCCGATACGCTCGATAAGTTTATTATACTCCATACCCGAATCCATTTCCTCACGTGCTTTGGTACTGTTTCCAACTGAAATTAAATGCGATGCAAGATTGAGTAGTAGGGTGCTTGCAAGAAATCCCCACGAAACAACTACTATCCATTTATTGTTCGCTTTGTCAAATGACACGATTTTTTCTATGAATCCCAATGACAAGGTTAATGCTCCAGCGCTTAAATAAACTAAGTTCTTCTCAAAATCACTTTGTGATTCGTTTATTGCATCCTCGATTTTATCTCTGTCTGTTTTTTCCATATTATTTCAGTTCAAATAATTGGTTATTAAAGTCTTCAAACACAAAAACTCGGTCAAATTTTGAATTGTTCGTTAACTCAAAATCGGTTCTAACTTCAAATGAACTTTCGTTTACTTGGCCCACAACCATCACCAACCATTGGTTTTGAACGGTATTCCTTCTGTAATCATCAACTAATTTTTCTTTCTTTTTTATTGCTTTTAATATGTCGCTTTCATCCAAATGTTTTTGCATAAATGCCCCAAAGTTCGCATTGATTGAAATTCGATTGTGTTTCATTAAAAAAACATCTTCAACGAATGGATTTGGCAATAATCGGTCGTTTGTAATTTTTTCTATAACAACTGATTTGAGCGTTGAAATGATTTCTTTCTTTTGTTTTAATTGACTTTCGATTCCTTTTTTGAAATATAAGTTAATTGCGAAATTATTTAGAGAAGTCGTAGATGCTATTTCAGTTTCAACATGCTTGCATAGGTTTTCGAAAAAACCTTCCTTTTTTTTTGAATTTGATTCAACTATTATTTGATGCTCCAAACCAATTTCAACTTTACCGTTAGTAATCAAAAAATCTGGACTTTCACGAAGTTCATTTATTGTAAACTCGTCAAAGTAGGTGACCAATAATTTACCAATTTGACAAAGTTCTATCTGTTTTTTTGCAATATCTGGATGGTTTTCTTCTTCAATAAAATTAAGCCAAGGGCGTATTTTTTCCTCCATAGCTTGGTGAAAATTATTTAGCATGTATGTCGGTTTAATTTCAATCATTTCTCATCTCTAACATCCACCTTACCCGTAACTACCTCACTGATTAATGCGGTTTTGTATTCTTTTAGGAGCTCAATTTCTTGTTGATACTTTTGTGTTATTGAATCTATTGTCATATCATTGTTACAAATAAATTTAACAATTTCATTTTGTTCTTCGATAGTTGGAACTCCAAATTCTAAAAGACTAATAAATTTATCCCAACTAGCTCTTGGCATTTTGGTTCCATAGGTTGAACTATCAACAACAGTGATAATCATTTCTGACCTTAATCTTTGAAATAAAAATTCACTCGTAACAAATTCATTCGGTCGGAGTATTAATAACTCTCCCATAGCTCCTCCCATTTTATCCGCTAGAGTTACCTTTGCCAAATAAGGGCGAAGTTTATTAAATAAAACATCACCTTTCTCAAATAATTGCGCATCGCCTTGCATTTCGTTCTCACAAGGATTACCAATTATTTTTCCAGTCCAGCTTTCAATATTTTCTAGGGCAATTATATATTCTGGTTTTTCAGATGTTTTTTGAGATATAAGGTTTGCTACATATTTCAACTTCTTCACCTCCCAATGCGCTGGAATCTCTCCCAGCCATTCTATCCCCGAATCCTTCATGGGAACGGTTGGGTCAAGACCTTTGGTCACCGCTTGGTTGATGATGGCGGTGCGCTCTTCTTCCAACAACTGAATCAATCGCTCTTTTTTGGCAATCAAGTCTTCAATTTGAGTGGTTTTTTGGTCGAGGTAGTTGGCTATTGTGATTTGTTCGTCTTTATCTGGAAAAAAAACAGGCAAATTTTGGACACCCTCCATTCTTAAGTTTATTCTTGTGAATCCTCTACCTTCTATACTAACTAGTTGACTTAGAGTGGAAGAATTCAAAAGGTAATTTAAGAAATTTGGATAAATATCTAGATTTGAAATTCTCAAACCTTTACAAAAACTGTTTAAATACAATTCTCCGAAATCGTTATTCAAAAGAGCAGATTTCCCAACTTCTTCTTGGTTTTCAGAACTCATCAAAAAGAGCAAATCTCCTTTTTGAACTTGGTTTTGATTTTCGTTATCAGTCATTATTACATGACCAAAATTATCTGAAACTATGTATTTATTGTTTGCTACATTTGTAAAGTTGATGAATGGTTTTGTATTTGAACTTGCTTCTGAGCTGAAATCTGCACCACTTTTACCAGATAATCCACTATAAAGATTACCGATAAATTTGAGCCTCTTTGTATTCCAATGACTTGGAATCTCGCCAATCCATTCAATACCCGAATCTTTGTAGCTATCGTATTTTTTACTCACGGTCTAATTATTTTTATTTGTGTTCGTGATTACTCCGTAATTCATTAACCGATAACATTTTTCAATAAACCATCTGTTTCTTGTTCCAATGCCATGATATCCGCACGGATTTCCTCCAATGAGCGCAATGGCTTGTATTGGTAGAAATACTTGGTAAAGTTGATTTCATAACCCACGTTGGTTTTGCTGTGGTCAATCCACGCATCGGGTACGTGTGGCAACACTTCTTTCTCCATATATTCCTGTACATCCATCAGCAATGGAATATTTTCGGTATCACGCAATGATGAATCGGGTTTTGGGTTTCCTTTTTTGTCGGTCACCACTTGTCCTTTGGCATTGCGCTCTGGTCGTTCCACGGTTACTTTGGCATATCCAAAAGCCTTGTTCTCAAATATCTTTGAGTGTTCGCTTTCCTTGAATTCGCCATATATTTTGGTGATTTCAGCAATGTGGTCATCAGACAACTCGTTTCGTTTATCGCCTAACGATTTGCTCATTTTCTTGAAGAAATCCACTCCATTAATCAATTGTACATTGCCTCTTCTGTTGGCTGGTTTGTGATTCGATATCACCCAGATATACGTTGAAATACCTGTATTGTAAAACAACTGATTCGGCAACGCAATTACAGCCTCAAGGAAGTCGTTTTCAATTATCCACTGACGAATACTGCTCTCGTTCTTTGTTTTGCTTGGAGAACCAGAGAAAAGCGGTGACCCGTTGAATACAATAGCCAATCTTGACCCACCTTGGTCAGCTGGTTTCATTTTGCTCATTAGGTGCATCAAGAACAGGAACGAACCATCACTTACCGATGGCAATCCAGCTCCAAATCGTCCACCATGCCCCAACTGTTCATGCTCCTCCTTCACCTTTTTGGCAAACTTTTCCCATTTCACCCCGAACGGTGGATTCGTAATCAAATAATCAAATTTTTCGTTGGATAACTGGTCTTCTGAGATACTGTTTCCTTTTTTGATGTTGGAAGCATTTTGACCCTTAATCATCAAATCCGATTTGCAAATCGCATAGGATTCTGGGTTCAATTCTTGACCAAACACCTCCAATCGAGCATCTGAGTTGAGTTCGTGCAAGTATTCTTCGGCTACTGATAGCATACCCCCAGTACCAGCACAACAGTCAAATATGGTTTTGGTGATTCCTTTTTTGGTCAATATTTCTCGGTCATTCAAGAATAGAATGTTCACCATCAACTTGATAACCTCTCTCGGTGTAAAGTGCTCCCCAGCGGTTTCGTTGGATATCTCAGCAAATTTTCGAATCAGTTCCTCAAACATATAACCCATTTCCATGCTCGAAATGCGGTCTGGGTGCAAGTCAATTTCTTGGAAACGCTTTACTACCATAAACAATAAGTTGGCATCATCCATCTTGTTGATTTGGTTCTCGAACTCAAATTGTTCTATGATTTCTCTAGCATCCTCTGAGAATCCGTTGATGTAGTTGCGTAGATTCGAAGCGATATCATTAGGGTCAGCAATCAGCTTATTGAAATCATACGAACTTCGATTGTGAAAGTTGTAACCAGCCACCTTATTCAAAATCGGGTCTAGATTCTGAATGTTGGTCGATTTCATCTGGTCGTATTTTTTCAGTACTTCTGATTTTGTGTTTTCCAGCACACAGTCTAGCCTTCTGAGAACGGTCAATGGAAGGATAACCTTACCGTAATCACTTTGTTTGTAATCTCCTCTGAGTAGGTCAGCAATTGACCAAATGAAGTTTGCTGATTCTTTAATGTTTTTCATTTATATGTTTAATTACTCTAATAGTTCAATTATTATATTCACTAAATAACAAAAATAGGGGTTTAGGTGTTATAATAAAAATGATACTAGTTAAATTAAGCTTATTTTACATTAAAAATCTCAATTTCCAATTAATTTTTTTTTATTCAAAGTAATATTAAATATTTTTAAAAATATTTTTAATTTTTTAGATGCAGCAAATTGATTTAACTTTTTGATATAAAAGTAGTATGCTAGATTCGTTTAAAAACGATTTAAAACGTTTTTAAACTTGTTTTTTAGAACATTGTTTATCATTAAAAAAGGTTTATAAACGTTTAAAAACGTTTATAAACCTTTTGAATATTACTTTTATTATTTTTTTAATTAAAACGACCTTACCGCTCTAACATTAGCAACAGTATTCTTAGCGCCAACTAAATTAGAATTATTACTGGTAAAGTTTGAATAGTAGGCATTTAGTGAGTCAAACTCTGAAGAGCTCCAATAATTGGCACTTGAAAAACCACCGATAGCATTTTTGTTTAAAATCATTTTGCTCATTTCATTTCTACTTGGTAAATACCAATCACTATAGCCATTCAATACTAAATCAAAACATAATTTAGCAGCATAAGTTCCACTACCATAAACATTAACAATTGTATTGGTATTTGAATTTCCAGTTCCAATTGCAGTACCAGATGCTCCTGTTGATATATTATTTCCTGCCCAATTCCAGGTTATATTTATTGTTTGGTCTGATGTAGGACAAATTATACCATGAAATTCTCCTG
>VFQS010004157.1_pt1 | contig 10631 bp, 13 predicted proteins | sample 3512361 | NCBI WGS metagenome assembly VFQS01 (sample SAMN10412375, study PRJNA504923) | tailings metagenome | isolation source: Relicate 1 Philex TSF3 active mining | place: Philippines | reverse complement strand
GGGTTATACCATTTGACAAATCTTTTAATAACTTGAAAAAGAAAATATACATCATCTTTTTTATCAGCATTATACCATCTACTAACTGGTTGAGTTATACCTGGTAGTTGTAAATATAATATGTTTTCTTGAATAGTCATTTTTGTACCAATAGGACTAGCACTAAGTAAAGCCAATTGTATCATTGATTGAAGTGGTTCTAAAACCATGGCAATTTTATCTTTAGGTTTGTGAAAACTAATAGTTTGATACAAAGTTTTTAATTGCCCTGGTTGTATAGTAAATATTGAGTTCATTAAAAAGGATATTCTTAAATGACAATAGAAATATATTTTTATATTTATATAAATCAATTTTATTCTATTAAAAAAACCAAATTTTGTCACAATCGTATTTTTGAATTAGATTAGAACACATTTCACATGGACCACATGGACACAATTCATTGTTAATAATTTTACCAATATAAATTTTACAATGAGGCAAAATTGTTTTATCTTTAATTTTTCTAATAGCATCTTTTTCTGCGTGTATAGTATACTTGTTAGGTACATAAAAGACAGCACCCAGATAAGTAAAGCTTGGACTTATAACGATTGTATCCTGTAGAAATAACCTTATTGCGATAGACAATAACGCAAGCATATTTTTTATCCATGGAACTCTTCAAAGCGGTGGTATACAACAAATCCTTAATATTAGAGCATTTAGAACGCAAGCACATTAATTATTGAATACCTATTAATATAATATTATTTTTCAATTTTTTGAATTATATTAAATAATTGATAAAAAATTTGCAAAAAATATTATCTGGGTTTGTTTGATTACTATTTTAATGGATACCTCAAATGTATTTATAATAACACCAACTGATTTTGGCTACAAGTTGGTAAGAGCAACTAATTCAATAGATTTTGATAAATTTAATATTACACAAGCTGGTCCTGATGAATATTATTTGGAAAGAAAATCTGATTTTAAAGAAATTTCTAATAAATCAATAGGTAAATATGATTTTAGAGGTTGTAAAATTATCCAATGTATTTTGGACAATAATATTTGTCAGGTTAAATCACTAAATAAATTATTGGAAAAAGTTTATTTGTTAATAAATAATAGAGACCAAATTAAAAAAAATTCAATGATAAATATTGAGTTTGTTAATAATAACATTAAAGGATGGAGTCATATTACTAAACTTGCTATATCATATTCAAAACCTAAAGCAAATATGGCAATACACGAGATATTAAAACAAATAGAATCTACTGATATTAAATTATTATTAAAGTTAGAGCTCGAAAATAAACAATTAGTTAAAATAAAAATTTAATTTATAAAATATATTATATAAAATGCAAGTTCTAAAATATATAATGTTCTTTTTATATTTTATTTCATGTGCTTTTAGCACCTTTGGTCTCAATCAACTAGCTTTTAGCGGCGGAGGAGCTTTTGGTGCTGTTGAATTAGGAATTCTAAAAAAACTTCAAACTATTGATAATTCTAAATACGATATATATACCGGAATTTCAGCTGGTGGTATAAATGCTGGATATTTATCTCATTTTAAAAATTTAGATGAAGGTATCAAAACAGCAGAAACTTTTTATGAAACAATTAAAAATCATATGATTTATTCAATAAGACCAGAAACAAATGTTTCATTATTAAATACTGATCCAATGAGAAAAACTTTTACTAATATATTAGGAAAGCTACCTGAATCAACAATTGAAACATATGTTGGTACAACTAATTTATATTCTGGGAATTTAGATATTTACAGATATGATGAATTGAAAACTGTAAATGATCATGTTGATTTATTAATGTGTACTTCTGCTATTCCGGTAGTATTTCCTCCGATTACTTTTAAGGGCTCTCAGTATGCGGACGGTGGTGTTCTTCAAAATGAATTAATTGATATTAAACATGATGAATCTTATTTAAATATTACTTTTATTACACCATCAATTGGTTCATTATATAACAATACAGAAATAACAAGTTTAAAAGAAATGATTTTAAGAACCGGAAAAATAGTAGTAAATAATTTTAACAATGCAATTCCAAAACTAAATAAAAACTGTGAAAATATTATTGGAGAAATTAATAAATATTACGTGGACCCTGAATTATTATCTAATTATAATATGTTAAATTTTGATTATGGTGCTGAACTAATTAAAATTGGATATGATAATGTTCAACATGAAAAATCATATATTTGTTAAATTAAATATTGTATTTATATAATGTATTTGAAACGTATATGCTTTTAACATCTAGGCTTGAACATTTTATGTTCAAACGTACATGCATTTAACATCTAGGTTTATAAATACAAAGTATTTTAAACGTACATGCCCCATGGTGGAGAATTAGAATTATCTTTATCTTCCATATTTTTCATTGCTAACTTCATATCTTGTAAGATAATTGTTTTATCTTTGGTGTTTGAATTAAATGCTCTCAGTGATTGACATTGCTTGATTTCGTTAAGAAGTTTTTCAACGTCTCCTCCAAAATATGTAAATTGAGACTTGTTATCGGCAAAGAATCTATTTAGATCTTCATCACTAACACCAACTTTAAAAGGCGTTTGATCGACTTTGCGAGTGAAAATTTCTTTGAGTTCTTTAGATTCATATCCTTTAATTTTGTAGTGAGAATGAAATCTACGTCTCATACCTTTATTGTATGAAAATAAACAAGAGTTTAAGTCTTCTTCATAACCCGCGATTATAAACATAAATTCCCCTTTACGTTCACTAAGATATTGATTAAGCATGTCGATTGCCTCCTTAGAAAAGCTATCTCTTTTTTCTTGATTACCAAGAGAATATGCTTCATCTAAAAACAAAACGCCTCCCATTGCACTTTCAAGTAGTTGACGGGTTTTAGGAGAAGTTTGGCCAAGATATTCACCAACAAGGTCATCGCGTTTAATTTCAATAAACTTGTCAGACTTTAAAATACCGAGACGTACAAAAATATCAGCATAAATTTTAGCAAATTCAGTTTTACCAACACCTGGAGGACCAGAAATAATTGTATGAAGATATTCGTTTGAATATTGATTTTGAATCCAATAAATAATCTTCTTAAAAATATCTTTTTTAATATTATCAAGCCCAACCATTGACTTTAGTTTATTTAATGGCGTAATTAGATAATGAAGTCTTTGAAGTGTGCAGTTATGACGAATTTCAAACCAATGAGGTTTTAATTTAATAATGTCATCAATTGACTTTATTGAACTAATAGTATCATTAATTTTTTCTTGAGTCCAGGATTTAGAGGTAGAAGGAAAATTAACAAGATCAAATCTTGATTTACAACAAGCTTGTTTCTTATTTTTTGAATCCGTGTCTTTTTCTTTTTTAAGAAAATATTCAGCCTCTGATAGTTTTCTTTTTAGATTTGAAATTTCCTTTTCATGTTCCTTTTTAAGCTCATCGTAATCATTCTTGATTTTATCACGCTCTGCTATCAACTGATGTATAGGAAGAGATGATAGCATCGCAATATTGTGAGTGAGTACACAATTATTGTATGTTAATGGGTCCATTTGATTCATCTGATTCATTAAAAATATTAGTATTGGACTATTTAATTTTATTTTTCAATTTTTTTTAAATGCTAACCTGTCAAAACATTCCCAACAATAACTAAGTAACATTTCTGCAACTTGAAATTCGTGATCTTTAAACGTTGCATAAGCTTCGGACCATTTACTTAGATCATCTGGATGATCTAATAATAAAGTTTTATATTTGTTAAATAATTTGTTAGATTTAACATAACAAACTTGTTTTATGTCTTCTGTTTGATTAATAAATCTATTTAATATTTTCTTATCAGTTGATAATTCTAATCCTAATATAAATGACTTGTATAATTTAATAATTAAGCTTGTTGATTCATCTGTATGTAATGCATTTAATGTTTTATTATCAATATAAAAATTTAAAAAATCCTGACTAGGGTCTAAAAATATACTTTGTTCAAAATCATTAATTCTAATTATTGTATTTGATTTTAATTTTTGGGTTTTATTATTATATTTAAAAACTAAATTTAAGGATTGATTACAATGTTCAATAAAAATATTAGATCCCGATAGTTTTTTCCAAATAAAACCATATTCATCAAACATTTCAAGTTGGATATAAATTAAATAATTAATTATTTTTTTTATTTGTCTTAGATTCATTTGGTTTTTTAAATTAACAAGATTTAAATTAAATCTTTGGAAAACTTCCAAATATTTTTCTTCAACAAATTTATCATTAATTATTTTCACACAATGGGAACAATTATTTAATGCATTATATATTTTTAAATAATTTTTATCAGTATTTAATACAAGTCTAAAAATAATATCTTGATAATTTAATTTGTTTAGATTCATAAAATCTTTAATATTAATTTTAAAATAATCTGCTAAACAAGCAGATCCAATACTATTAAATTTAATTATTTGATAATTTTCTTTATTAATAGTTTGGATATAGTTTTCGGTGTTTGTATTTATGTTGGTATTGGTGTTGGTATTTATATTTGTATCAGTCATTATATGACTTGATATAAAAAAATCATTTGATAACTCTCGTTGTCAGGGCCAAATTTGTGCTTGTATAACAGGATTATCTGTTGAGTCTAAAATCCAAACAACATGTTTACTTCCATCCAGTTTTACCTTATAAGTAGGTAGCACGTTTGACAGATTGTATCGAACAAAACTATCAAGGTTATACCTACGAATAGCAGGGGGAAAGTATTTACGAAGTAGATCCTCGTAATATTTGTCTGAACTATCAACTAAACAGTTACCATTCAATCTTTCAATATGCTTAGCAACAGATGATGTCTGAATACTAATCATGTCCTTTACATTCTCACAAACCATCTCAGTAGCAGAAACCGAATAGTGAACCTTTCGGATACCAACGGCTTTCATCATATTGAGACAATTGTGACAAGGTCGGGCATTGCAAGTTTCTCCAGCACGATTTACCCTGACAACCACAATATCAAGTTTTTGATTCTTTGGCTTGGCCTCGTTTAAAACACCACCCGCGTTTCCTGTCAAACGAGAGTGAGCGACCAAAGTAGCTAACAATGGCGCGAGCCTCAGCGTGTAGACTCCCAAAATTAGCTCCTCGGCAGGAGTTCTGTGGGGAGTTACAACAGGGCCTGCTCAACATCTTGCTTCCTTTGGTCACGGCTGCTGCCAACTGCTGGTCAATGAGGCTCTTCTGAGCCTCGGTACATAGTATATTCAATAGAGTGTTCTTGGACGACATTAAAGATTCTATAAACAAATTGAATAATTAAAAAATTTCAATTTTTTTATACTAATAAGTTAGAATAAAAAAAGTATATTAAATATAGTCACAAACTTGTATAATATGTTTATCACCTTCTTTAATAATTTGAAAAGGTTTAGCACAACCAAAAACCAAATCGTCGGTAACATATTTATCACATAATTCTTTGGTTTCATGAGGATTAATTTGCTGTAGATTTGATTTTAGTACAGCGTGTCTGAAAATACCACAATTAATTTCGGTGGTATTTACAATTAAAGTATCTTTACAATGAGGACATTCAAATTCTAGATCCATTATATTTCTTATACTAATAGTATTGATAAAATAATTTCAATTTTTTAAGTAAGTTATTTTCTAATATTTATTATTACTTTGTTTAAGCACTTCTTTAATTTTTGGAATTAAATGAGGTTGATAATTAGCAACAGTATCAAGAGTTAATTCTTTTTCCTTTCTTGTTTTTTGATATTTATCATTTAAAATATAGTTAATGACAAAATCAAAACTTAGGTTATCAATGTTTTTTAAAATTTCACATAAATCCAGCGAATTAATATTTTTAATTAATTCTCTTTCGGTATCATTATATTGTTCATTTTTTGGTAAATCCATTAAAAAAGTTAATAATATGATTAATAAAATTATTTAATTCAATTTTTTTTAAAATTATATAATAAACAATTTTTTCAATCTAATAATATATGGATAAATATACAATTGCAACATTTGGTTGCTGGAATAACTATAAAGTTGTTGATGATCGGATTCCAATGAAAAACGTATCAGACTATTTAAAAATTGTACAGGATACATATAACAAATTTACTGATTTAATTGTATTAGGTGATAATTATTATCCTCAAACTAATAGTACCATTGTTATTAATGAAAAAAAGGTCAAAAAAAAAATATTTAATGAAGAAGAAATGAATAAAGGTTTTGATATGGTTGAATCTATAAAAATACCAAATAAATATTTAATTATGGGTAATCATGATTTAGAAGACACTTATTTAGATGGTTGTATTGGACTTAAAAAGGAATTAGAAAAGTCAGATAAATTTAATGTTATGTTTCCTTTTGGAACCAAAACTATAACTGTAGGAGGAGCCAAATATAAATATATATTTATTGATTCAAATTTATATAATTTAAAAAAGAATCCAGATACTTGTTTTAACACAGTTTTAGGAGAATCAGCACAATCATTATTAGATAAACAAAATCTATTTATTATAAAAAAACTAGCTGATCCCGATATTAAAACATTTTTTATTTTCGCTCATGAACCATTAATATCATTAAAAACAAAATTGTCTGAATCAACACAAGATATTTTTAAAAAAAGTTCTTTATTAGATGATCAATTATTAAAAATGTTATTTGATTCAGATCGCGCTAATGACATAATTTATGTATGTGCGGATGTACATATGTATCAAAACTGTATTATTACTAATAAATCTGGTAAAAAAATTAGACAATTAGTATGCGGAACTGGTGGAGGTGATAAAGATTTTTATTGTTTATCATCAAAATATCATCAAGAAGGTGATTATACAATGGAGTTAGTTGATTTTATGGATCCATTTGGATACGTTGAAATTGTATTAACATCTGATTCTGTTAATTATAAATTCATTAAAATCGGTAAAGATCTAAAAGAATTTGTTTATAATAAAAAGTACTTGATAGATTATAAGTAATCGTATTAAATAAAGTATTTAATCAATTATAAAGTATTTAATCTGACGATTCTTCATCTGTTTCAGATTGATCAGAATCTTCAGATTGTTCACTATCAGAATCTGATTTTGTATTAGTATTTGTTAGAGTTTGATTACTTATGCTGGTTTTTGATAATTTATTAGCAAGCTTTTTAATTTTTAGTTTAGGAAAAAATTCTAAATCAGCTTTGACGTTTTTGATATATTGACTAATTTCTTCTCCAGATAAATCTTCTAATTTATTCAAACTAATTATACAATCTGGGTTAGATGCTTTTAATAGAACAAGCAAATGATAAACACCTTTGGATAATTCAATATCTTTTTGTTCTGCTTGATATTCACCACTGATATATTTATAAGATAATTTCGGATATATCATATAATATTTTAATTCAGATGAATCATCGTCATTTTCTGCTAACAAACTAATTTTGCTTAAAGGTATAACTAATTGATAGCTATCAATTTCTAATAAAGCTGGCATTATGCTATTAATTTATAATTTAATAGCCAAATGGATTCAATTTTTATTTAATATTATTATATGATATTAAATAAAATTAGTTAAAATTTACTTTGAAATATGTATGTAATATCCATACTACTAAACCAAAAATAGTATCAATTGCTAACACATACCAAGCATAATCTTTTTGTCCTAATGCCAATATAGAAAATAGTAAAAATGTTAGTCCGTGAACTAATCTTAGCTTATTCCACCATATTTTGGTATCATTGTCTTTGAACCATTCTAATTGGCTATCTGCTTTCTTACTACCAAATGTATAAATATATAAAAAGCCTAATGACATAACTAATGTGACTGAACCAATATATGGAAGCAAATTATAATTTGTACTAGCTAAAGTTAGTAAAGATCTAGTACCAATACAACCTATTAAAAATAAAAGTTGTCTTTTCATTTTATAATAATTTAATTAAATTAGATTATAAAATAAAAATTAGTTTGATTAATTATTTATTAATTGTTTATTGAAGTGCATAGTAAGTAGATTCTACCCAAGTAATTGCACTACCAGCATGGTCACCACGACCATATTGACCGGCTAAGATATTAAAACCACGGATATTAGGAGTTTCGATTCTTACACGTAAGTAATTATTACCAGTAGTATTTTTAATAGCGGAAGCAATAGCTTGAACACCTTCTACGGTTTTATCATTAAAAGTGTTGTTTACAGTAACAGTTTTACCAGCACCGGGATATGATAAAACACCGGGAACGAATACTTTACCAGCACCCATATATACATCTAAAGTTGCAGGACCATCGAAACCAGCACCTTGAGCAATTTTAGTAAAAACTGAGACTTGATCAGTGCCAATAGCAGGACAATCAACTTGATCAGCAGCAGAGTAAATCATAGTAACAGGAATTTGAGGAAATTTATCTAATGGAGTATTAGGGTTAGTCCAACCGTGATTGTTATAAGCTTCTTGTCCGTATTGTAACCATTTTTTAACATCAATAATTTGTCTAAAATCACTAATTGTTGTGGTTGCAGTTCTGTAAGGTTCAGCATCAGAAGAAGGGTTAGTAACGGTATTTAAGGTATATGCTTTACCAATAGATTGTACAACAGTAGGATCATTTAAAGCTCCCCAATAATCACCCTTAACAACAGGGTTAATAATTTGATTATATGCACTAGGTCTAGCAACTAATTTACCACAATCCATATTAGCTAAAAACCAACAAGCTAAACCTGAGACTTCAAAACTTGTCATAGATGGTTTATTTTGTAAAGGAATGTTTGAGTCATCAATTGATTTACTTATAGCAGTAAATTGTTCATAAGCATTAGGACAAGAACCTAAAATTAATCTTTGATAAGAAAATTTGCTAGCTTCATCTGCAGAGATTTTTGAACTGTTACCAGGTACTAATTCATTTACAATACCAACAGAAAAAACTGCACCATTAGAATAACCAAAATAAATAATTTTAACAGGATCAACTGAAACTTTAGAACTTAATGAAGGTAATTGGGTACGAACAGCACGTAACATATCAACGTGAGGATTAACTTCAGCAAAGTAATCAGAATAACCACTAACTCTACCTTCATTAGCGCCTAAACCAAAACCATCAGCATGAAGTGTAATATAACCTAAACCAGCCATCATAACAGTAGCTGCATTAATTTTATCTAATCCAACACTGTTATCAATGTTATACCATGGTAAAGATTCATCATTATATTGCCAAGTAGCACCATTTCTAGTTTGTAAAATTTCAGTTCTTGAAACATTAGCAGGTACTAAGAGAGAACCAGAAACAATTTGAGGACCATTTTGTTCAGTTTGACCAGACCAGTATAAAACTTTATAGACATGAACGTCTTGTGCAGGACAAGTTGAAATATCAGATGATGGTCTATTAATAGAATTTTTTAAAACTGTACCAACTTTAGACATGGAAATAAGTTGGCCTCTTTTAGGATTTGTAATAGCGTTGAGAACTTGTTGTTTGCTAACGCTTGAATCATTTAATGCATCAAAATTAGGCATCCGAATTATATAATTATAGATAGATAATAATTATATAATTTATTAAAAAAATTTTTAAAATATTTTATTCTTCATCAGTCTTGCCACCAGATTTAAACCATTGAAGCCAACTTAATACAACAAAACCAACTAATGCTAAAATAGATAAAATTAAACCCATAGTTTTAACACCACCTGCAATATAAAGAGAAAGTAAATAGATAAAAACACACAACATTGTCATAGCTAAACCAAATTTAGTAAACAATGCAAATTTTAAGTAGCTGAAAATATCAGTCATCATACCTGAAACACCAGGTAATCCAGAAGTTCTGAATTCAGTTTCCATTTAAATTATATATTATAAATTAGATTTTTAATTTATAGTATATTTTTATTTATAAAACTAAACAATTATTTATAATGAAGGAAGAGGTTGGGAAGCTAAATCAATGAGAGCTTGAATGTTACCATCAGTAACTGGTTTATAAAGAGTAACGAGAGTACCTAAGAAAACACCAACATCAGCTTCATAAGCACCATTACCTCCTTGAGCAACAGAAGCAGTAGCATAACGACCAATCATAGCAGGGATTAAACTTTGGAATAAAGCAGAAGCACCATCTTTAAGTTCACCACCTAATTTAGTAGCTAATTCAACATTGCGGGCTGAAACTGCATTAACAAATGTTTTAACAGCTGTAAAATAATCTTCAAGAGGTTGGAATTGAGTAATTGGGACTTGAGAAAGATCAATAACAACAGCAGTAACACCCTTAATATCTTTAAAACCACCTAATTCAAATGCCATGGTTATACCCATAATAATTATATTAGTATAAGCACCAATTAAAGCATCTCTTAAAGCAAATAAATTAGAAGTAGCTCTGTAAGTGTTAACAGTAATTAAGTTAGAATTTTTTAAGTTAATAGAAGCTAATAATTGACTAGAAGCAGGAGCATTCCATTTAGCAGCAGATCCATATAAAGCAACAGTGCCAGCTAAACCAGTAGCAACTTGCCCATAACGTTGAACGATACCAGTTTT
>VFQS010004155.1_pt1 | contig 10634 bp, 8 predicted proteins | sample 3512361 | NCBI WGS metagenome assembly VFQS01 (sample SAMN10412375, study PRJNA504923) | tailings metagenome | isolation source: Relicate 1 Philex TSF3 active mining | place: Philippines | reverse complement strand
ATTATAAAACATTATATATCTGAATTGAATTCTTTAAGTATTCCAAATTTATATAGAAAAATAGAGGATTATAATGAATTTAATATTTCCCTATTAGAAAAGAATATTGATAACTATAATGATATTCTTATAAATCATAATTCTAAATACTATGATTTGGAATTATTAAATAGAATTACAGAAAAAAATAAACAGACATTAATAAGAATACTTTTGGATAAAATTATTTTCAATCAAAACTACATTTCCTTATATAAAATATATTCTTTAAAAGAAATGACTAATCAGAGTTTGATTATAAAACTAAATGAAGATTATTCATTTAATCCAATTAAAGAAAAAATAGATGATTATTATAAAATATTATTCAATGATAATCCTAAATATTATGATAATGATATTATAAATATGGTATCTTTTGATAAATATAAACAAATATTAATAAAAATATTATTAGATTATGAATTTTTTGATATCAATAGCATTACAAATAAAAGAAGAAAGAAATAAAAATAGGTATTAAAGATAGATGAAATGAGTAGTATAATAGAGGAAGACTATTATTGTAAAAATTTAAAAACTATACCACAATTCGTAGAATCATGTTGGTTAAATTCAATTTTAACAGTATCATTGTATTCACAGAGACTTCGAAAAGTATTGATAAAGAATTTTAAGAATAAGAAGAAGAGTCCAGATGATAAATTATTCAATTTCTTGTTATATATGTTGAAAAATAATAATAATATAAGAGATTATAAAGATTTTAGACCAGAACTTTTATTCACATCATATTTAAATGTAAATGATAATTATCTTAAATTAAAAATTAAAAAAGAAATTCCAATATATGGATTTAAAAATTATGAATCTCTTATCAGTAATATATATTCCAGTTATTATATTCCATTCATAGATTTAAGTTATAATAATAATAATTTATATTACTCAGAAAATTATTTAAAAATAAATAAAGATAATTTCGAAAGATTATTAGATAATACTGATATTATAATGATTGAAAAAGATAAAGATTATACTACATTTTCAAATGATGAAAATAATTTTAATATTTTTAAAGATAAAATTGGCAATTATAAAGAATTAATTGATAATATAAAAAATAATAATTCAATAATTAGAATAAATAATCATACTTATATTCTTGATTGTTGTATTATTTCTAATTATAATGAACTGACACATGTTATATCTGGAATTACATGTAATAATAAAAAATATTTAATTGATAGTATTCAAACAAAAAGAGATATTGAATTTAAACCAAAAAATAAGATTAAAATTAATTATATTCCATGTAAACCTTACTTATATGATTGGCAATTAAATCCTAAATTTTGTTTGGATGTAGGTAATTGTAAAATTACCAATAATGAAAAGAATAATCTATGTTATGATTTGAATAGCAGTGTAGTAAGATTAATTTATGTTAAAGAAAAATCATCAAGTTTGATAAGTAATGAAGTTTTTAATGAGAGTAATATAAGTTATAAAGATTTCAATTTTTCAAAAAAAAGTGCATCATTAAAAATAAAAGATTTGTATTCAGAATTATATAATAGTGATTTTGATGAATTGTATGAAAGATTATTATATTGCGACTATATTGAACATGATTTATTATATATGAAAAATATAAGAGCTAATTATGGTTTTTTTTATGAAAAAATGCTAAAGAAACCTATTTCAAAATTTCCTTATAAAAATAATGATGAATTATTTAAGGAATTGAGTATAGCAATCATATTCAAATATTTAAAAAAAGGAATTGTTTATAGACTTGATAAATATACAGATGCAAATACCATTTATAAAATCATTCCATTTTATTCAAATAAATCAATTGATTATTATGAAAAATATTTAAATGATAATTTTGATTATGACAGAACTTATAGAGATATGATTGATAATAATCTTAAAGAAATTTATAATAATTTATTTAAGGAAAATGAAGATTTCTTTGATGGTCATATTAAACACAGAAATCCAAGTGATATAAAGAAACAGGTATTAGTGAAATTACTTATAGGAACACAATTTCTCAAAAGAAATTACAAAAAAATAATTCTTAATATCAATCATAAAAAAATTTATGGAAAATCTCCCAAAAGCAGAAGCAGGAGTAGAAGCAGAAGTAGTTAAATTTCTATTTATTTTATTTCTTGATAGTATTTGGTTTATATCTTCTATCAATTGCGTTTGATGTAATTGTATTAAATTTATATGTATTTCCATTAGAACTTCCATTAGAACTTCCATTAGAACTTCCATTAGATGTATTTAGATTAGAACTTCCATTAGAACTTCCATTAGATGTATTTAGATTAGAACTATTAGAACTACTATTAGAATTATTATTAGAACTTCCATTAGATGTATTTAGATAAGAACTATTAGAACTACTATTAGAATTATTAGAATTATTAGAATTATTAGAACTATTAGAATTACTATTAGAACTATTATCAGAATTAGAATTAGAATTAGAATTAAAATTAGAATCATCATCGCTATCGCTGTCAGAAATATAATTATTAGAATAGGAAGAATTAGATGAGATTAGATTTGAAGTTAAATTATATTTATATTCATAATTATAATAATTGATATTAGAGGTTATTTCGAAAGTATTATTTTTGAGATTTGATGTATAAATATTAGAGGTAATTACATAACTATAATAAGTATCATCATAATAGATATTAGAGTTATACATATTTGAATGAATAATAACTTTATTAGTGTAATAATTATTGGTTATATAAATATTTGAAGTTATTGATATCATATTCTTTTCTTTACATTTATTTTTATCAATTTCGGGGTGATTGACCTTGTTGTTGACCTTGTAAGGTATAGGGAGTGGTATAGGGAAAAAAAGGAGGAGGATAATAATGATGATGTCTATCACGGTCATGATGGTCATGATGTCTATCATGATGATGGTGATGATAAGGATGATGGTGATACATGGCATGTATTATTCTTTCAGCTTGGAAATCATTACGAATATTATCATTATTATATGAATTGATTAAGTTTCTGGTTTCATTATTATCTTTAAGTATATGTAAGCCTAGTTCAGTAATCTTATTTTCGAGACCAAGTTTATTTTTGGCAGCTTCTATTTGAATATTAGCGTAATTATCAGAAGCTTGTCTCATTAAATTATTCTCATTTTGACTGATACTCTTATCTAAGGACGAATGAACTTTAAGGAGTTCCATCATACCAGTATTATAATGATTATCCATGAGGCGTCCTAAACTTGTTTCGACTTTAAGGAGGTCATTATTGAGACCATGGAAATTTCTTTCAGCTTGAAGATAATAATCACCAATTCGTCTTTCTAAGTTTTGATTTTGAGTTGAGTTAAAAAGACGAGTTTCACCAAAATTTCTTTCTGATGTTACTTGACTCTCCTTTATACTTGAATTAAGAAGATTATTATTGGTATTTAGAAGTCCAGAGAGAGAATTACCAATTCTTTCAGTGGCAATTAAATTTGCAGCTCCATTTCTATCAGTTGCATTTATATTATCACCACCAATACGCTCAAGAGAATGGCTTAACATAGAACCAACACGGTCAGTTGCACCTATAGCTGCAGCTCCAGTTCGTTCAATAGCTGATAATTGAGTATTACCAGTGGTTTGAATGAGGTCTTTAAGAGAAGAACCAATTGAGGATAAATTTTGATTGGCAAAGGCATTATTCATGGTGATAAGATTATCAGTTTTTGAGTTTCACTTGTAATACCCTGCATAAGAGCATTTAAGTTTCTTTCAGTTGCAGCTCTTAAGTTATCAGAAATATTTCTTTGGGAATCAATAATGGTTGCAGTTTGATTTGCGTTATTTAACATTCCTAACATTGCATCGACTGATTGACTCATTATGATTCTAATTTATATATAAGAAATTATTAATATTAATAATAAAAATCTAATTAATGTATAAACAATGGGGTGGTATCAGTAATAAAATTATCATCAAAAAGAAGACTAATAAGAATAAAAAGAAAAAGGATGAATCTGATGATGATGAAAGTGATACTTCCTCAACATCCCCCATTTTAAAATTACCATTAGCATTTTCAAAGGGAAGCAGTAGTATTTATAGTAATTTCAATCATATCTATTTTAATAATGATATTACTACTGATAGTTGTTTTGAATTGATGAAAGAATTAAGAACAGTTGAGACAAGAATCTTAACTTTGAGTATTACATCTAAGACAGAAAAACAACCAATTTATCTTCATTTGACTACTGATGGAGGTCTTATTCATTCTGCCTTTTCAGTAATTGATTGTATTAAGAATTTATCAGTTCCTGTTTATACAGTTGCAGATGGATTCGTTGCCTCAGCAGGAACACTTATCTTCTTAGCAGGAGAAAAGAAGTATATGTGTGAAAATGCCTATATGTTAATTCATGAGTTAAGAAGTGGTGTATGGGGAAAGATGAGTGATATTGAGGAGGAAGTTGACAATCTCAAGAAACTGATGGTTCATATCACTAAAATTTATTTGGATAATACGAAACTTAAAAAGAAGGATTTGGATAAGATTCTAAAGAAAGATGTGATATGGGATATTGATGAATGTATTAAGACAGGATTGGTAGATGAGAAATATACAGGTTTTTAATTTTATTTTTATATGATTATTATCATTATTAATAATTAGAATAAAAAATGCAGGATTATAGAAAATTAGAAGTATTACCACAAGTCTTAGGTATTTGTTGGTTCAATGCAGTTTTAATGGTTCTTTTATATTCAGAAGGAATAAGAAAGATAGTTAAGGAACAATTAAAAAAAGAAATAAAAACTCAAAATAATAAATTTATAAAAACATTGAAATATATAATTGATAATAATTATAATCATCCTGAGAATATACGAAGATTATTTAGAGGAAGATTTACATTAGAATTCTTATTATTTAAATATATAGAACTTTATAATAAAACCACTCTTAATGTTTATTTGAAAAATAAAGCAAGAAAAGAAATAACTTCATTAGGACAATGGGAATATTTAATGTTGATATCTTTATTAAAAGACTTAAAAATTAATTTTAAGGATTTATATTACTATGATGGATATTTATATGAAGATGTATTAAGTGATAAGAATGATGTATTTAATAAAAAAGAAGAAGAAGGTAAAATAGACCCAAATAAAAAGAAATTTGATAAACCTCCAGAAATAATAGTTCTATTTAATGAACATTTATTTCCTAGATTTAATAAATATCAGATTTATTCAAAACCAGAAGAATTTGATGATGACCTTTATAATCATGATAAGATGAATGCTATATCATTACAAGATAGTAAAAGACATAAATATGAGATTGATATGGATTCTGGTATTCAAGAATATAAAGAAGAAATAACTTTTAATGGAGTTAAATATAGATTAGAATCTTGTTTATTAGTTAATAAAGAATTGCCAATTATTACAACAGATCATGTAATTTCTGGAATTACTTATAATAATGATAGTTTTGTTCACAATGGTTGGATAACAAAAAAGAAACAGTCTTGTGCTTTATTTAAACGAGATTGGAAATATGAACTTTATAATGAAACTCCAGATTTTTGTATAAATAAAAAGGAGTGTTCTTTGCCAGTTCATTATGATGAGAAGGAATTATGTTTTAATTTTTCAAAAAATAATAGAGTTCTCATTTATGTCAAAGTTGAATCAGAACCAGTTCTTCATAATAAATACATTGATGTTTCTTCAATTATCGATAATATTAATTCAGCTTCTCTTAAATATTCATCACATTCATTAAAAGAATATTTAAGAGATTATTTTGATTTAAAAGCAAGAACAACTGAAGATTTAAAAGAACAATTGATAAAAATAGGATATGATAAAAGAACTATAGATAATTTAACACCAGAAAATATCAGATTTAATTTAGAAGATGAATATAAAAGAGTATTTAAAGTTAAACAGACTGATACAAATGAAATTATTGTTAAAAAATTCATTATAAAATTATTAAAAAGATTCATTAAAGATTATGAAAAATACAATTATATAAATTTATTTAAAATAGATGACGAAAATATAAAGACTTTAAATTATCAGTATTTAATAACTTTAAATGAAGAAGCCATTAATAAAATTTATCATCATTTATATCCAGATGATATGTATTTTGAAAATGATTATAATTATAATATTAAAAAAATACTTGATTATAAACATAAAAATCAAGAAAATATTTCATTTAATAAAAATTTTACATTTGATTTATCTAAGTTTACTTTAAATAAAGAAAAAGAAGAACCTAAAGAAGAACCTAAATTTAAAAATGAGTATATTGATATAGATTTATCTAAGTATAGTTTAAATGAAGAACCTAAAGAAGAACCTAAAGAAGAACCTAAGATAATAAATAAGTATATTAATATAGATTTAGATAAATATTCAAAAGGGGGTTATATTAAAAAGAAGAGAGTTTTAAATAAATATAAATAGAAATAAATAGAGATTAAATGCTACATTATACTGAAATTGAATTATTACCACAAATATCTGGTGTTTGTTGGTTTGTTTCAATTTTAACAGTTCTTTTATATTCTGAAGGATTGAGAATCATAATAAAAAAACAGTTATCAATATCATTAAAGTTAGATAGAAGTAATTTATTTTTAAAGATATTGAAATATATAGTTGATAATAATTATACAAATCAAAAGAATATAATTAATTTACTTAAAGGTAATTTTACTGTTGAATTTTTATTATTTGATTATATATTTTATTATAGAAAAATATATTTAGAAAATACATTAAAATTATCACTAAATATTAATTTTAAATATTTAGGCTATTATTATGAATTAGCAATAATATCTATATTAAAAGATTTGAAAATTAATTTTAAGGATTTATATCATTTTAATAATAATATATATGAAAATATATTAAGTGATAAAAAAGATGTATTAAATATAAGTGATAATAGATTAGATACAACTAAAACAATTTTTCCTGAACCACCAGATATATTATTATTATTTGTTGAACCATTACTATCATTCACTATAGACCGTATTAATGATAGTTCATCAATAATTCCTGAAGGTAATTATAAAGATATAAAAGAACATAAAGAAACAGTATATTTAAATGATATTAAATATAAATTAGAATCTTGTATATTACATAATAATTATGTTAAAGGAACACGAAATCATGTTATTGCTGGAATTACTTATAATAATACTAGTTTTATTTATAATGGATGGACAACAAAAAGTGAAACCAAAAGTTTAGTTAATAGTAAAAAAACTTGTAAATTATTCAACAGAGATTGGAAAGAAGAAATTAACAAAAATACTTATAATTTTTGTATAGATAGTGATAAATGTAATTTACCAATAACTACATCTGAAAGTGGTTTATGTTTTAATTTTTCAAAAGGTAATAAAGTTCTTATTTATGTTAAAGTAAAAGAACTAGAAGAAGAAAAACAAGAAAAACAAGAAGAAGTTTTCACTTTACATTCAATTGAATCTACACAAGATACTATAAATTATTACTTAGGAAATTATTATAATTTTAACTCTAGAACAATTGTATATTTAAAAGAACAATTAATGATAATAGATTATGATAAAATAATATATCTTTATTTAACATATAATGATATATTAAATAATTTAGAAGATAAGTATAAAAGATTATTTTCTTTGGATTTTACTAAAACAGAAGAAGAATTAATAAAAGCATTTTATATTAAATTATTAGAAAAATATATTATACATAAACATGTTTATGACTATTTTGAATTATTTAAAATAAATGAAAAATCATTGATAGTTAATATAACTAAAGAATATTTACTCTATTTAAACATTGAAACAATAGAAAAGATATATAATTATTTGTATAAAGATAATATAACAATAGAATTAGATAAAGATAATCCTGATTTTTATATTGATGATATACTTATAGCGGTTGATATATTAAAATTAAAAGATGAGTTAATAAAGATAGGATATGATAAATTAACAGTAAATAAAATAACTTCAAAAAAAATAAAATTAAAATTAAAAGATAAATATAAATCTGTTTTTAATAATGAAGGTGAAGATGATGTAATATTATTACAAAAATTTTTAAAGAAATTAATAGATATTTATAATAAATCTAACTATGTATATAATTATATAGAATTATTTAAAATAAGTAAAAATGATTTACCTTATTTTAATAATACTTATTTAAATACATTAAATAATAGAACTTTAGCAAATATATATGAAAATTTAACAGATATAAATGAAGGAGAACTTAATTTAGAAGTTGTAAATAGATTTAGAAGTAAGTTTATTTCTGATATAATTATTGCTATGTATAATTCAATATCAAAAGATAAGTTATTAATGATAGGATATGATAAACTAACAGTAAATAATATAACTTCAAGAAATATATTATTGAAATTGAAAAATGAACATAAATTGAGATTTGATATAAGTGAAAGAAATCCAGTAATATTATTACAAAAATTTATAGAATATTTATTAGATATATATGAAAATTACTCAATAAAATATCATTATATAGATTTATTTGAAATATCTGATGATGAAATAAGAGAATTAGATATAGAATCATTAAAAAATTTATATTCATACCTTAGCAATTCACAATTAGATAATACAACTATAATACATGTAATAAAAAATAAAGAAGCAATTATTAATTATATAATTATGATGGTAAGAGGATTAAAACAACAATCAAGAGGTGGTAATAAAAAACAAAAACTGAAAAAAACAAAAAGAATTTTGAAGAAATATTAAATTATTTTTTATTGATTTCTAGAAATAGAAATTAATGCTAAATTATAAAAAAATAGTATTATTACCACAAATATTAGGAATATGTTGGTTTATTGCAGTTTTAACAGTTCTATTATATTCTGAAGGATTAAGAAAAATAATAAAAAATCAAATAGACTTATTATTAAGTAAAGATTCTACAAGTAATGATTTCTTACGAAGATTAAAATATATAATTGATAATAATTATAGTCATCCTAAAAAAATAACAAAATTATTTAATGGAACATTTACAACAGAATTTTTATTATTTGATTATTTAGAATCATACAATTTGACCCAAATCAAAAGACAATTTAAAGAACAATTAAAAAAAGATATAGATAATTTTGAATATAATCCTATATATATAATAAAAAGTTTGCTAAAAGATTTAAGTATTAATTATTCTGAATTCTATTATGAAAATGATAAAATATATAATTTTAAAGATATTAATTATAGAGAAAATCCAGATATATTAATATTAAGTAATTATATATCAGATATTGATTTTGATATAGAAAATAAAAAAGCAAGAATAGAAAACAAAATATTTTATTTAAATGATATTAAGTATAAATTAGAATCTTGTATATTATATAATAATAATTCAGAAAATAATATAGATAATCATGGAATTTCTGGTATTACTTATAATAATACTAGTTATATATATAATGGATGGACAAAACTAACAAAAATGAACCCATCATTTATAAGTAAAAAAACTTGTTCATTATTTAAACGAAATTGGAAAAAACAAATATATAAAAATAAATACAATTTTTGTATAAATAAAAAAAAATGTTTATTTCCAATTGCTACAGCTGAAGATAAATTATGTTTTAATTTTTTTATTGGAGATAAAATTTTAATTTATATAAAAGAATCTAAAAAAGATGAAGTAGAAGATGAAGTAGAAGATGAAGTAGAAGATGAAGTAGAAGATGAAGTAGTAGAAGATGAAGTAGAAGAAGATGAAGTAGTAGAAGATGAAGTAGAAGATAAAATTAAATATACTGAAGAACAAATAAATAATTTTATAAACTATTATTTTGATTTTAAATCTAAAACAATTGATGAATTAAAACAACAATTAAAAAAATTTAATTATAGTAATATATTAATAAATAAAATAACCAGTAATCATATAAAAATTTTTTTAGAAGATGAATATAAAATATTATTTAATTTAGATTACAATATTTCTGATAAAGAATTATTAAAAAATTTTTATATTGAATTATTAAAAAATATAATAATAAAAAATTATTATTATAATTATTTAGAAATATTTAAAATATATAAAAAAAAATTATTAAATATAACCAAATCACATTTATTAGGTTATAATTTTAAAACAATACAAAAAATATTTAATTATTTAAATAATCCAAATATAAGTATAATAAATTTAAAAGAAAACACAATTGATTTTTATATTAATAAAATATTAATTGAAATTTATAAATTAAAACAATTATCACAATCATCTTCAACAATACCTCCTATACTACAATCACAACAACCATCGCCTAGACTATCTTTACCATCTGAACAACAACTACAACCATCACCAAGACCATCATCACAACAACCATCGCCTAGACTATCTTTACCATCTGAACAACAACTACAACTATCACCAAGACCACCTTTACCATCATCATCACCAAGACCACCTTTACCATCATCATCACCAAGACCACCTTTACCATTATCATCACCAAGACCACCTTTACCATTA
>VFQS010004154.1_pt1 | contig 10634 bp, 11 predicted proteins | sample 3512361 | NCBI WGS metagenome assembly VFQS01 (sample SAMN10412375, study PRJNA504923) | tailings metagenome | isolation source: Relicate 1 Philex TSF3 active mining | place: Philippines | reverse complement strand
CCCCAAAACCCCAAAACCCCTTCACCTTCACTAATCTTCCACTTATTAATATAATCTATCTTAAGGTAAGCAAAAGATGTCAACCAACAATGCTGACACAACCATGATGATTGATACGAGTTCTCTCAGAACAGAGACTGTAACTAATCATCCCCTCGCTGGTGCTGCTAATTAAGGAATATCTATTAAGCAACTTCAAACTCTGTATGAGAAATACGAGATTAGCATAAAAATGGGTAACTAACTTTTAGTCTCTTCTGATAACTCGTATTATATAGAACTGGACAAAGATTTACCCGAAGTATTTGGAAAACTTTCTAGCGAAATTGAAGATGCCACTCAAGGAAAAATTTCCGATGTTCAGCACATTTAGCTTCTCTTTGGGACTTTTATGCCCAAATACATAAAAACTCTACTTACTAAGAGGTAAGGGACACATCGGAGTGACTTAACTTAAATAGATACTTGAATTACGAGTGTGACCGACAAATTTTGGTAACCAATTTTATCAACAACTGGATGAAGCATCGTGTTCCCGCTCTTTTCAGATATCTTTCCGAGGTTAAAGGAGAGAAATACGATGTGATCATCAAGGAGTTAGGCCCGAGCAAGGATATCGAAATCATTGAAGCCATATTCAACGGAGATAATGAGATCTATAATTACAGAGTGAGCAAAAATTCACCTGAGATTGAAGATAAGCTCTCTAAAATTTATGAGGAACTTAATAGTGGCTAGGAGACTCCAACTGAGGTAGCCAAAGTTAAAAGACAAAACTTCACTTCATTCTACCTTGTTCATAACATCAATGTATTTGGCCTTTTCAAAGGCTTTGACCTCTTGCTTAACATGGTTACGAACTTGCATGCAACCTAAAATCAAGGAAGCATGTTCAAGTGTTGTCTCACAGTCTTAACAATCCTTGGACAGGTAAAGAACTTTCTTATAGAAACTTTTTGGTCCACTGGCCTTTGCTATGGTAAGGCTATCACTGAAGCCTGTGTAGAATTTATTCAGAAGAAATGCACCCCGGAAGATCTTAGGACTGCATCAAAAAAGGAAATATTGTTCTTCTCAACCAACATCGAAAGTTTGCTTGACTCTATCTATTTACAGGCCTCGAATGAATAGAAGGTTGAACTGGTATACAGAGTAAGTGAGACCATAGAACTCGACATTGCCCTAAGATGCTTGAGGATACCCATTCTAGAAAAGAAACTCAATGGCTTCCAAATTATTATCTAGCAGATCTAGAAGGTAAGAAACGGAAATAAGCAGGTCTCTGCATTGAGATAGGGACCAATGGTTTTAAATCTTCAGAGTATGCAGCCAAAGAGGTGGCTTAATACTGAAAGACTTCTTGACTGGTTCGAACAAAATAAAATTTTTGATATCATATTTGGCGATTCTTTACACTCGGAGTGTATCAAGAAGAGTTACTCAATTCTCGACTTTCTGTACCACAACGGAAGGATTCAGCGTCGAGAGTTCGACAAAATGTGGGAATGTGCAACCAAGAAACACGAGGCTTACAAGGTCGGCATTTTGAAAGCCCTTGCTTTCTTAGCGACTAAGGCTAAGATTGATGACCTTAAATACCTGTTCGCAAAGTTGAAGGCAATCCCGCTGACTGAGGTTGACAAATTCTGCCTTGATCTCATGAAAGCGATTGCCAAAAAACTGACAGGCGATGATAGCTTTGCTGTCCAGCCAAAAAGAAATAACATTCACCAGGGTCCTTTGATTGGCCCTTAACTTCCAAGCAACTTGCAGAGATCAAACTCGTTAGACAAACAACTCAAATCAGATGGTGGATCAGGCGGGGCCCTCATTAGGCGAGGTAGTCTTCAGCCCCTTATCGATGCGCCCGTTGACGGAGTCATCATGGCTCGCAATGAGTTCGATAATAAAGGTTAGTTGTCGCCGATGAAGACTCTTCTCGGCCGTAAAAATGCGATGAGTGGTGAATCGCCCCCGGACAGCATGGGCAGGCAGAAGAGGAACAAGTCGAGTAGTCCGACCAGGGTGGGAGCATCAAAGTAGGTGCAGTTCGAGGAGCAAAAGGAGTTTGAGATGAAAGAGATGCCATGTAAGTAAATTTGAAAAGGTTAGTAAACTGTGCATAGTTAAAGTCACTGGAGGTGGTGGATTGATGAATCAGAGAGCTCAAATGGGGATGAGAAGACCCAACAATTAAGACTTGAATCCCCTTGAAGTGCCTGCAGATAAAGAAGACAAGAAGACTGCTGACGAAGATCTATCTTTTGGAGAAGGTCATGGAGGAGATGAGAATGGTTTTGGCGGAGCTGATGTTTTCAATAATTCATTCGGTAATGGAGAATCTAACAACTTTAGAGAGCAATCAAGGCACTAGTAGCAAAGGTAATATGAAATTGAGGAAGAGAAAGGAGTTGACCCATTTCATATTGCTTCAGATGGAGACCGCTAAACAATCTCTTTAAACCTTTCAATTTTACTTCAAGATTCATCACTAGGCTTAGAAGATCCTGACTTTAGAGAACTAGCTCGCTAGGTCCTCGACTACTATTGGCTGCTTTGCCAAGAATCAAGCGTTTCTTCGCATGATCTCTCTTTACAAGTGCACAAGTAATCCATTGAAGACTTGACTCACCTTCTGCTTTTCAACTATCAAAAGTCAATTCTCTACTTCATTGGTAAATGTGTTGCTGCCCTTACTGTTCACCAATCTATCATGTCCATGCAAAGTCTTTTGCATAAATTGATAGCTAACATTTCATTCCCGCTTTCGAAACAAAAGCAGCTTCTTCCAAAGAATCGCCAAGAACTTATTGCAGTTCTTGACTCTGAAATCAATCTTTCTAATATATGTCTTAGCTCCTACATCGAGTTTAAGAGACTATCGCTTCAACATATTTTCGAACAGATGGGCTCACAAGAGCAAGAGTAAGAGAATTTGGAGACACAATCTTCACTTGATAATGATGATGAACGTTCAAATTCGACGGCCCAAGGAAATCTAGAGTTGAGATCGCAACCCAGAGAGCAAGAATCATCAGAGCATATCTCTATATAGGACGAGGCCCAAGAGCCGAAAGGTTCATCCATGTTTGTCTCACCACGTTAGAAAGTAGAGGAGGAGTTCAAAGTACCTAAGTCAATAAGGACTCAGAGTTTCAAGGAAGAACAAAACTCGGTGGTTATGCATAAAATGATGTCTCATCCTAACAATGCTAATGGACAAGAATTAATAATGCAGCCTGAGAGATAACTCGGCCAGATAATGAGTGGAGGGGGTGTCTTGATGCAAAGCTAAAGTTAACCACATGGAGGAATGTCAAATCCTAAAATTGTCAACAGTTAGACTAAGAGGGGTAGGGCTGGTGAGAACTAGCTTAGGCAAGAACTTGTTAATGATAATTTGGTTCAATAACCAGCACAACAGAACAATAATGCTGTGAATAGAGACTTCTTAAATGATCTAGTCACAAATGAAGTTTATCACTATACCTACTATGAAGAGTTGCACATCAGACTCGATTTCTTGAAGTTCTTGGTTGGTTCCAGCCCGTAGATCTTAAAACCCTAGCAACTTTAAATTCTATGGGAGTGTCTCGTTATTAACGCTTTTTATGAAAGAGAAAGAGATCAATTTTTTAATTGGTGCACGCAAATTCTTAAAACTTCTCTTTCGCTCCCTTAAAAGCAGGCAAAAACTTCTGAAGAAGTATTGTAACTGGCTTCAGAGAGCATTTTTAACGATGATTGTATGGAGCTTCTGTTCTTCGAGACCCTTTTGAAGCTCGACTTTAGATACATCACCGAGATCATGTATGAGTGCTTCGAGCGCTACTTCATGTACATCAATGAGCTTTATGGTCAGATAGTGACTAACTCAGCTTTTGAGTCTGCCTTCGAAGTGCATGAAACAAAATTGATAGGAATCGAAGCACTTTGGGAGATACTTTTGTGTGCTAGAAACCCTAAAGTTTATAAGTCTGCAACAGAGTTTCTTCACAAGCTCTACAAGAAAATGTCACCCTCATTAATAGAAAAACTTAACGAAATTAAGGAAGACCTCCTAATGACATGCATGGATTAAATTAAAACTGGTTACACACAAATTCGGTCTGATATAGGCGGCAATGATCCATATGACATGCCAATATCTCATTTTTCGCAGTCAATTGAAGATTCAAAAAATAGAATTGCAAGGTCAATCTCTTAACTTTGCAAGTTCATTGATGAGTTTGAAGGACTTAGAGACAAAAATGCGAATAGCAAACTTGGTGCTGCTGATCGAGAGATTATGATTAAAGCAAACAATCAAATAGGTTCAAGTCCTACTCCTAAATAAGTGAACTTGACCAGACCTATCAGCACAAAAATCGGCGCTATTCGCGAAGAAATCGCTCAAGCAGTATTCCCAAAACGTACAGTCAAAGAAATTAGTCTAATGCATAAGGGCAAAGATCTTAATGAGGATCTTAAAACTCTCAAGGACTTACCAGGAGTAGGCCCGACTGATAATCAAGTAATTTTCTTCATCAGTCTAAGAAACCAATACGAGTTAGATCTAGACACTATGAAAGAAGATGCTGTTCAAAATGATGGTGCTATAACAGAAGTTGTGAATTAGCTAAAGGAATTTATGTGCGATATTGAGCTTCCTGACTCAGTATTGAAGCTGGCTGCAAAAAAGTGTAATCTTGACTTAAACGAAATAATGATGATGATACTTGATGAAGAGAAAGTGTCTGATTTACAGGAAGAAGTCAGAAGAAATGAGGAAGCAAGCACAAATAACAATATTGTGTTAATCGAAGAAACTAAAGATGAGAGCCCAAGTGAAGAAGCAAAGATCAACTTGATTATTAGTAATAAGGCAGAGTACTTTGATCTGCTTTTCGAACTTCTTAACCTAGGAATCAACGAGATCACAAATGCAGCATGGAACCTCCTTATTTAAATCCCAGTTAACAAAACTTTGTTGAACCAGATAAGAACCCTTTCAAGTATCCAAATAGGTGGTTTACAAAATTGGTGCTATATTATAGACCCATTGAATTCATATAAGATGCTTTACTCAATTCAGATTGTAAATTCCTTGATCAGTGTTAATAATGAGAAATTAAGTGAAGCTGAGATTCAAGAGAGGTATGAATGGAGACTTAGATTTCTTGAGCTAGGTGGTTTTGAGCATCTTTATAATATCCTAATAACAGCAGATCTTGATGACTTTTTGGGAGGAAGTACTTCTGCAAACGCGATTAAAGCCCTGACGCATGCAGGAGCCCAATCAAATAAGAAAAAGGGGAAACTTTAAATTGCAAACAAGAGGCAAGCCTAAGAGAATGGAGAGAATTCAGAAAATAAGAAAGAGTCCTAGGAAATATAAAGTAATTAAGCAAAATGCTTAGGATACCTTATCAGCATTTTAAAAATATTCATTCAAGCAGCCTTGTTGACCTCAGATGAAGATAAGCTATTAACACTCATAAATCAGTCTTCAACTAGTCCTTTTAGGAAGCCCAAAAACATTAAATCTGCTCTTCAGTCCGTCCCTGAAAGCAAATTCAATCAGATGATGTTTGGCTCAAGTGCCAAGAATAATGCTTCTGCTGCAGCTTCAGATGGAGACAATTCAAGTGCCCATACACCAAAGTTCTTCTCAAGCAATTCCTCTACGCCATAATGTTAGACACCGAATCCATAAGAAAATCTTTAAAATGAAAAAATAAGGCAGAGTGACATTGTCAAATAGCAAGAAGCCTTGTTTGCTCCTATCGCTGAAGGAAACAAAGGTCCTGAATCCTAGCTCTACACACAAGTGGATGATTTCCCAAGATTAGTTGAGCAAATAAGTGGACCCATAGCTGAGAACATCCTTGTGAGGGTTGTAAACTTTAATGGTTTGATTGCAAAGCTTCTAAACATCATTTACAAAGCAGTAATGTTCTGCGATTCACCAGAGGTATCATCCCTTGTTTAGAATTCTCTTGATCTCCTTCTGCCTTGCATAGTCTGGCAACCAAGTCTTCTTTTGAAGGAAATCTATGAGTTTGAAAACCTTGAGAGTCTATTAATACGTACACTCATGTAGAATTCAAACGAAAATGTAAGGAAAAGCATTGAGAGAACGTTTAAGATCATATGCAATGAAGATGCAATGAAAGAGAAGCCAAAATAATTTAACCAAGATGAACAAATGGCTGAGCTAGACGGCTAAAAAGCTCCAGATGCAGCTCCTTAAAAATTATCAGTTCATCCTAAGGTCTACATTTTGAAAATCCTTCTTCTCAATCTTCCCGAAATTAATGAAAAGAGTGATTTTTGTGAGGAGTTTTTCAATCTGATAACTTATCTAATGAAACAGTGTCAATCAAGCTTTAAGAACATACAAGATACTTAAGTGCTTAATTTTTCAGGAATTACATCCCAGTAAATCAAAAGATAGCTTGTATTGGATGACGGGAATACATTTTCTGCCTTCTAACTTTTCCAATGGTGCATCTATTCACTCAAAAATCGTCCAACCTATGAGGATCGCTATACCCAATATACTGATAAAGTTCTTGCAGGATACCTCCAGTTGACGCAATCTCTTTTGGAAATCAACACTGATCTTAAGGGACTTACTATCAAGAAAAACTTCAACCTTGTGAAGACTATCTTTGACTTCCTTTTTCTCCTCCCTTCAATGGAAGAATAACAATCTAAGATGAAGTTAATTCTTGAGAAGGGTAATGAGGCTTCAGGTGACGCACACCCCAAATGTAAGAAAAAGCTTACAAGGAAAAAGGCTTTTAACTTGCTTTTGACATTGTGCTAAAACCAGGAAGAGAACTTTGTATAGCTACTTCAAGAGCTATTTGAGTTTCATGCATAGATCCAAAGCAGTCAGAAGGTTGTCAGCTACCAAGATTTCGATAGTGAAGTTGGGATGCGTTCGTCTGCTGGATTTGTCGGCTTAAAGAATTTTGGATGCACGTGCTATATGAATGCACTGATATAGTAACTTTTCATGATACAAGACTTTAGACAAGGAGTTCTACAGAGTGATGTTAGCGATCCTGATCTCGACAATAGTGTGCTCTATTAACTTAAGCTAATTTTTGCAAACTTGTAGGAATCTGAGAAGTAGTACTATGCTCCAACAGGTTTCACAAAGGCCTTCAAATTTTTCGGCGAACCCGTAAACGTAAGACAGCAATAGGATACATATGAGTTCCTCTCAATGCTCTTTGACACTCTTGAAGAAAACCTTAAAGGAACTTCATTACAGTCTCATCTAAAAGACACAGTCGGTGGCTTGATCGGCAATGAGACCCGATCCATGGAGGAAGAATTCCCATATGTGGGTGAAAGAGAGGAACCTTTCTTTGCCATTCAGCTTGACATTAAAAATAAGAAAAACCTTGGTGAAGCTCTTGACTTGTTCATCAAACCTGATCATCTTGACGGAGATAACAAATATATGTGCGAGAAGTATGACAGGAAAGTTGACGCAACCAGAAGATCCTACATCAAGAAGCTACGCAACACAGTCATCATCAATCTTAAGAGATTCGATTTTGACTATAATACCATGCAAAGACTCAAGCTCAATGACTTCTGTGAGTTCCCAGAGAAAATCAACTTCAAGCCTTGGACCAAGGAAGGTATTCAAGAGCGGGAAAAATAGCAAAGAAAGAAATCAAAGGCAGCAACCTAGAACAATCACAACAACAACCCGACTGACAACGATTCCGATGACAAGCCACATGTCGCAACTGCAACCTATGAGGATGGAAGTGTCCATGAATCTAGTGAAAGCGACACTATTCTCAACGGTGATGTCGAGATGCTATCGGCAAACGGGGACGCCCAACCAGGTGTTAGCGGTATGGACGAAGAGGATGATTTGCTACAAGATGAAGATGATATAAATGTATTGCCAGATACTGCTGGCAAGTACTTCGATGTGGAGGATTTTAATGACATTGCTGACGAAGAGGTCTCTGAATCTAACAAGAAAAATAAGAAAGGTGCGAAGAAGAACGTTCCACTTATGTCTAAGGTTGAGGAGAAAAAGAAGAAAGAAACGAAAGGAGGAAAACCCAAAAAACATAAGGCATTAAAGGATGAAAGCTACTATGAGTATTAACTCGTGGGAGTTCTGGTCCATTCGGGTTCTGCAGATGCCGGTCATTATTACTCCTTCATTAAGGATAGGTCTAGCTCATCAAAGAATAGGTGGTTAGAATTCAACGATACATATGTTAGAGAATTTGATGTGAAAAATCTTGGGACTGAATGTTTTGGTGGTGAGCAAAAGAGCGGAATGCCCTAAAGTGGTGGAATGTTGGATGATTTTAGCCCAGCCGATGCCAGAATGTTCGAAAGATGCAGGAATGCCTATCTGTTATTCTATGAAAGAGTGAACCCTATAAAGGAAAATTAAGTGCAGCTTTTAACTACTAATTCTACAGTAAAGCGATTCATTAATGGAATTGAGAGCTAAGTTTATCAGCGTATTTGGGAAGAGAATGCAGCATTTATGAAGCTAAAACTATTTTTTGACTCAGAGTATTTTTCATTTGCCAGAGACTACATAAAACTGTACAACTTTGAGAACATACTCTTCTTTGACAAAGAGAATTCTTCAACATATAAATATAAGCAGTTGATTCATCTAACAAATGAATTCATCCATGAATAGTCAACTAATCCAGACTTGGATGTCGCTGACTTCCGCTCTAAGTTCATCAAGAAACAGCAATTGATCAATCAGGTTTCTAAGAACTCAGAGGATTCTGACATTTACTCACCGGGAGTTGACTCTGACCTCACCCTCCACCAGAGGATTGAGCGTGAACCTGGACTCTACGCGATCAAACTAGCCACAATCTTGAGTCAAGATATCATATTGAAGGTTAAAGATGTGCAGAGTTTCGTGCAGTGGCTGCAACTTATGGACACACTCTATGAGAAACACTCCGTTGCATGCGTATGGCTTATTAAGTACCTCACAGAGAATGTAAGTCTCCGAGGCTGTTAAGGATTTTTTAGAAATAAATGATTAACGAGCTTCTTATTGAGACTCAGCAATTTGAAGTCAGAGAAATCTTCGCTAAGTTGCTGATGACTGCACTGAGTGTTACTGCCAAAAATGAGGAAAGGTACTTTAATGAGGTAATCTAGTTATTGAACAAGTTGACTTTATTTTTAGACCGATGACATATTGATGGTGACAAATCTTGACAAATAGACAGGTCATGAACTACAAAGAATGACAATATCAAGATCAGCGGTCATCAGATTTATGGAGCATTTTTTTAGCGACAATATGCTTGATAAAACTTTGAGATAAAATTGGCGCCGTTTCGACGAATACTTCCAGGTGCTTGCATCTTTCGCTCAAATCGGATTCTCACAGATGAAATATCTTGTTCACAATTAGAATGGAATCGTGAAGATTCTTGAATTTATAATGAACTCCCTGCCACCATTCTCTTCAAATAAGCAGCGCATGGGAGATAAAGGCCAGCAGCCTAACTTTACTCAACCATTAGAGCTTTTGTCCATTCTGATTCGTAGCTGTTTCACCCCTGGTATAAAATAATAGAAGCAATATTCACCTGAATCGCTTTTCCAGACTGAAGACAAGCATGTGGAAATGCCATTCGACTATCATAATTTCCCCTTATTCACACCAGATTGCTTCACTAATGACCTTCTTTTAAATGCACAGCCTTAAACTGACAGCTTGCTTAAGATGGTAGTTCATCTAAGTTGGGGTGATCTTCATGCTTCGACATTTTTTGTCACAGAAATTGTGTCGCAAATTCGCAACAGACGAAATATCAAGGATCTGACATATTAGTTGAAAATACTGGCAAGTCTTATGCATTTGAGCGACGATCTCATGTATCAAAGGCTCAATATGATCTTCCAGTTTATTGAACCCGAACAAGAGCACCACGTGAGCGCCTTCTCAGCTATCGACACCTCCTCATAGAACCATGAGGGTGCCTCTCTGAGGAGATCCCTCTTCAAGTATCTCGATTTTCTCACCACTAACTACGCCAACTACGTGTTCGACATCTTGAACTTCTTTGGAGAATAGGCTGTAATCTATGATTAAACAGGCCAAATAGTGAACTACATGCAGGACCACAAAGATGTAAGAATAGTAATATGGGCTTAAATGTATAGCACTACAAGGAATGGGTGCAGACCTTCCTCGTTCAGCACATATACACAAACAAGAAGTTTACTGAGAGTCAGGCACAAGTTGAAGTCATGAACTAGTGCATACAGAATGTAAGTTTTTTAACTTTATAAGCTGGTGCTTTAGTACAAGCAAATATTCGGAGAAGAAATGCCCGCTGCCAAGGTTCAAATTAATGAAAACAATGTGTACTTCGGACAAAAACCTTAAGGATATGACTCTCCTCTGGGATTCAAGAACGCAAAAGAAGATTCTTTCGATGAATGCTTCCAAGGTACTGAATAGCCTTAAATGAATATTAAAATGGATGACTTTGATGTGAAAAAGCAGGATCCTTTCGGAGACGACTTTGATTGACCACAACTCCCATTCAAACTTTATTTCAAAAACTAAAATTATCTTCACCTTCACTAATCTTCCAGGGGTTTTGGGGTTTTGGGGG
>VFQS010004152.1_pt1 | contig 10637 bp, 9 predicted proteins | sample 3512361 | NCBI WGS metagenome assembly VFQS01 (sample SAMN10412375, study PRJNA504923) | tailings metagenome | isolation source: Relicate 1 Philex TSF3 active mining | place: Philippines | reverse complement strand
AATGACAACGCTTGCATCATCAAATCCTAGCCGTTCCGCTTATTGCGACACAACCCGCAAAACCCTCTCCCTACTCCATCGCCACGTGCAGGTCGGAGAAACCTTCGTCAGGCCGCGCCCGGTTGGTCCCTCCTGTGCGGTTGGTGCAACAACGTCTGGCCTGTCGCTACTGATGGGCGCAACCTCGTTTACACCCGTTGTGGCCATTGAGCGGCCAGCGGCCCTGAAGTCACAGGGTGTTGAGCCTGGCGAGCGCATGCGCCAGCGGGCCATACCTTTGCTACAGCTGCAGGTACTGATCTGACGCCAGGTCATGCACACGCTGGGTGTACAGTTTGGTTAACCTAATCATTGGTTTCTCCGGAACGGCAGAGCCCAACACCCAGAGTTTTTGGGCTCTGCAGGGGTTGAAAATGCCGTCAGGCGAACCAGGTCGCCCAGGCACACAGCAGAAGAATGAACGCCGCAAGGGCGAGATAGATGCGTGTCGTGGGAAGAGTTCCAACTTCAGACGGCGGACCAGTGGTCCAACAGCCTGGGGGCGGTCAGGGACAAGGGTGCCTTGCCGTTCTTCGCACAAGTGCGACGAACAGCTTCACTGTACGGACGCTCCGAAGGCTCAACCGATGGCGACAACTCCTCGGCAATCCTCCCTGAGGCGACAGCCAGGCGCCCCCGTTATCCACAGAATCTGTGGACAACGTGAGTTATCCCGTCTCTTTTCGCTGACCAAGTCCCTGTGCCAGCAGAGTTTGATTTGGGATGCCTATAAAACAGGCAGCCGTGTGCCGGCAGAGCAAAAAAAAACCCGGGCACAAGGCCCGGGTCGAAGTGGTTGTATCAGTCGGCCTCGGCATCCATGGTCTGGGCGCTGAGGTCGGCTTTGTCGAGGTCCAGTTCCGCCTCGATCTCGCGTTGGCGCTGGAGCGCCGCATCAAGCTCCTCCTGATGTGGGAAGCTCTCGTTGAGCATCTGCTCGATGCCTGCCAGCTCCTCGCACTTGCGGCCGTACTCCTCTCGGAGCTGGGCCGGCTTGCGCTTGAAGCTGGCAATGGTTTCCAGCACGGCTCGGCCGAGGCCGTCCGTATCTTGCAGGGCCGGGCGCTCGCATGTAGCCGTCTCCCTGCCATCTGGCGTGGTCACAAGAACCTCGACGGTGCCGGCGAACCGGTCCACATCGATGCGGAACCCGCCCACCTCGCCAACCAGACCGACACCCTGCCGCGCAACTGCGCGAACGGCCGATCCTATCGACTGCACCGTCGCCATCTCTGGCATGACGGCATCGTCGGCCGCACGACTCAAGGGGTCGAAAGGTGTACTCTGCGTGACCAGATCCGACTGGGCGGCGACCGCCTCAATCGAAGTCATGTTGTCGTCGATCCAGGTCAGACGCTTCTTGATGTCGGCCCGGCGACGCCCCATGCGCCAGCGATCCTCTTCCCATTGGTCGTAGGACCTGCCGAACTTCTGGACCGCGAGGTCAACCTTCGCCTTCTCCATCACCAGCGGATTACCGCTGGCGATGGCCTTGATCTCTGCGTAGGTCAGCGCCGCCATCGAGATGTCCTCCACGCTGCGCATGCCTTGGTCTGCAGTCATCACCTGGTTGATGAATCGGGCCTTGACGTCCAGCAGCTGCCAGGAGTAGGCGTCGAAGCTGCCTTCGGTCACGTACCGCCAGAGTTCGATGCTTTCGCACTCGTTGCCCTGCCGATCCGCTCGACCGTCACGTTGCTCCACCGCCGACGGCACCCAAGGCGCGTCAATCTGGTGGATGGCCTTGAGACGGGTTTGCACGTTCGTACCGGTGCCCATTTTCTGGGTCGACCCGAGCAAAACGCGCACCACGCCGTCGCGCACCTTCTTGAACACCTTGGCCTTGGCGGCGTCGCTGTCGTGGTCCTGGACGAACTCAATCTGATCGGATGGGATGCCCATCTCGACCAGCAGGCGCTTGATCTCCCCGTAAACGGAAAACCCTTTGCCGCCAGGCGTACCGAGGTCGCTGAAAACCAGTTGTGCCACACGCTTGCTAGCGCCCTCTTCCCAGATGCGGAAGATGTTTCGTGCAGCACACGCCAGTTTGCCATTCGGGTCGAACGGCAGGCTGGCGTCCACCAGCCGCACATCGAGTGCGGCGCGGCGACCGTCGTTGGTCACAGCCAGGAAGTTGTCATCCTTTGGATTCACGGCTCGACTGCGTATCCTGTCGGCGCGCTCGACCAGATCGGCCGTCAGCTCCTTGAGCACTTCGCTGGAAGCAACAGCCATGGTTTGCGGCTTGCCCCCCACGATTTGCGGGGTTGGCAGCGCCAGCATTTCCTTGGTCCGGATATCGGCCACCCCTTTGAAGATGGCCATCAACTCCGGCAGGTTCACGAACTTGGCATAGCGCGTGTTTGTGCGGAATCCGCTGCCATCAGGCGCCAGCTCAATACCCGTGACGCTCTCCCCGAAGGAAGCGCTCCAGGCGTCGAACTCGTAGATGCCGTACTTCTTGAGCGTCTGCGGCTGCAGGTACACCTGGGTGGTGTGCAGCTCGGCCAGACTGTTGGTGATGGGCGTTGCCGTGGCCATCACAACCCCCTCTTCCGCGCCGCCATGGAGATCCATGATGAGACGGGTTTTCATGAAGGTGTCGAATGCCCTTTGTGAGTTCACATTGGGCAGGCCAGCCACGCGGGGCATTTTGCTCAGGCGACCCAGGTTCTTGTAGGCGTGTGCTTCGTCCAGGAAGACATAGTCCACGCCAAGTTCCTCGAACCACACAGCCCTCTCATCGGCCTTGCCGGTTTCGACAAGACGTTTGAGTTTGGCTTCGTAGTCCTTCATGCGACGTTCCAGCTCCTTGATGGAGCGCTTCGCGTTCGCGTCCTTGGTCCTCGACAGGTTCATGCGGGCTTCGCTCAACATGTTGTCGATGAAGGCCTTCTGGGTCTCGGGACTCAGCATGATCCGCTCGAAGGTGGCCTGCGTCATGACGATCGCATCCCAGTCTCCGGTGGCTATGCGCGCGCAGAATGTGCGGCGCTTGTCTCCACTCAGGTCCTCTTTAGATGCCATGAGGATGCGCGCCTGAGGGTACAGGCGCTTGGCCTCGCCGACATACTGCTCAAGGCAGTTGTTCATCACGACGTGCAAGGGCTTGCGCGCCTTGCCCAGTCGACGCAGCTCCATCCCGGCAGCAATCATCGTCAGGGTCTTTCCCGCGCCCACGCAGTGCGCGAGCAGGGTGTTGCCGTTAACGACGATGCGCCAGATGGCGTCTTTCTGGTGCGGGTACGGAACCACTTCGGCGGTCATACCCGGCAGATGCAGGTGACTCCCATCAAAGCGGCGCGGCACGATCTGATTGAACAGATCGTTGTAGATGCGCAGCAGCCGGTCTCGCCGACTTTCGTCGCGGTAGACCCACTGGCGGAAATGGTCACGGATGGCCTGCCATTTCTCGCGAGCGTCCAGTGTGGCTGTCGTGTCAACCCTACTGGTGCCATTGCTAGTGAAGGTGACGGTGGGCGGTTGCTGGTTGAGCGCCCCTTCGAGCAGTTCCAACGCGCACCGTTTTTTCGTTCCCCATTTCGTGTTCTGCAGCGTGTGGTCGCCCACATACTGCTTGCGGTAACCGCCATCGACACTCCACGTTGCCGTGGTTTCGTCGTATTTGACGGCGATCACGTCGTATCTGTCATTGACCAGCTCAGTGGCGAACTGCTTGATGACATCGACCGGAATCCAAGGTGCCCCGAGCCTGGCTTCAACCTCGGCTGGTCCGAGGTCGGAGGGCAATACGGCTTCGAGCGCCGGGATGTTGCTCTCGTAGGCGGGCCCAGCGGCCTTGGCCTGCGCGATCTTCTCGCGGATGTTTCCAGAGAGATACTCGTCGGCCGGGACCCAACGCGCAAGCGCCGGATCACGGTAGGCAAGTCCCTCGGCCTTAAGTTGCTTGACGACCTCCATGACGGGAAGTCCAACCCGCAACGACATGTCCTTGAGCACGATGCGGCCATAAATGGCCAGCGACAGCAGCATGGCGTCCTTCGTGGAGCCCACCTTTTCAGGCAGAGTCACTTTGCCCACTGTGCGCTTAGTGAAGATGTCAGCCTTGGTGGCCGTGTTCTCCTCCTCGTCCCAGATCTCAAGTGCCAGCATGAGCGGCCAGTTCGGGTCTGAACGCATTACACGGCTATTCGCTGTGGTGCTCAGGAACCCCATGGCCGCCACAAAGCCATCGTAGGTCCGGTTGAGATGTTGCTGCAGAAGCTGCAGTTGGGCATCGTCTTCGCTGCGCGCCTGGTGCTCGATCACGGCCACGGCCGCATCGCGGATATCCATCATCCCGAGCAGGCGCTTGCGCACCGTGCCCTGGTAGAGGCTGTCCACGTCGATCAGCTCGTCGCCTTCTGAGATACAGATCGCGCCATGGTTCAGCACGAAAGCACCAGGCAGCGAGTCGCCGTGGTTGTCGTATCGGGTGAAGGCCCCACCCATTGGGGCGTCCTCCATCGCGGTGCGCGGGCTATAGATCCCTTGCGGGATGTCCCGCTCGATGAGCGAGTTCAGCCGTGCTGACAGATCCTCCATGCTTCCATCGAAGACTGGCAGGGCTTCGTCTCCGTACTGGCCAGACTGCCACTGCACCTTGCCGAGCACGTGGTCGGAGTGATGCAAGTAGTAGCCGTTGATGCCCGCGGTTTTTTCGTAGGATCGTCCTGTGTTGCGGTCTCTCACCCATCGTTTGGCGGCCTGGCCCTGACTCATCAAGGCTTGAGGCACCTCACTGGTGGCAATCCATGATGGGACCGCCGAGTAGTCGGGGTAGTCGCGCCGGCGCAGCACGAGGATATCGGTGACGGCCTGGGTATGGGCAAAGCCCTCGAAGGCCATCGTCGGCAGTCGGAACGCACCGAGAAGCTCGGCGTGTGCCGCGAGCCACTTGCGGTGAACATCGGTTTTGCTGTCGAGTGAGCTGCGCGTCGTGATGAGAACCATGAGGCCCCCTGGACGCACCAGATCCAGGGACTTGCCCAGGAAATAGTTGTGGATGTTCCAGTCGGCGTAGGCCGCCTTGCTGGTGTCGTTGCTTCGGTACTTGCCAAACGGCACGTTCCCGATGACAAGGTCATAGAACCCGGCCGGGATCTTGGCCTCCTCGATGCCGCAGGCGTGAACCTCGACACCGTAAGGCGCAAAGTTGCGCTCAAGGAGACCGGCGCTGGTGGGGTCAACCTCGATGGCCGTGATCTCCGACTTTGCTGCCAGTGAAGACGGCATGCCAGTGATCATGTGACCAACGCCAGACGAAGGCTCCACTACGCGACCTCCTTTGAAGCCCAGTTTCTGAACGATGCGCCAGAGTGACTGGACCAGCAGCGGGTCCGTGTAGAACGCGCTGTTGACCGAGGATTGCATCGCTGCAAAGTTGCGATCCCCAACGAGAGAACGCAGTTCTTCACGCATCGGCGCAAGCGGCTGAGGCTGCGATCCATCGGGCGAGAAAACCCGGGCTGCTCCGCCCCACCCGCTGTAGCGCAGCAGGACAGCCGCCTCCATCGGGTCAGGCTTGCGCCCTTCCTGAGTGAGTTGCTGAACCAGCTTGATCGCCGCGATGTTGTCGGCAATTCGCTGCTCGGCACTGGCCGCCGGGCGGTACAGCGCAGGATCGACCTCGGGCCACAGAACCTTTCGGTCCGTGAAGTCCATGTCTTCCTCTGCAGCCGACCAGCCAGCGAGCACTTGATCAATGATCCCGCCGAGGGTGTCCTCTTTGGCTGAAAGTTCGAGCACCTCGACCGCACCGTCCATCTCGGGCACGCTCGACTGGGCGTCGGCGATATCGAGCACCATTTCGGTGATGGCGGCGGCAGTCTTGGCGATCGGTGTCTTTACGGGTGGAATCTCGAACAGGTCGGGAGTCAGTCCGCAGACCCACAGCGACTCTTGCGAGGCTTGGGCCATTGAATTGGCATTGGCCATGTGTTGCTCCATTTCATGGAAGAAATGCAGGAACACACCCCCCCCCTGACGGGGACAAGATGTATCCCCGCGAGGTTTGAAGGTTGTTGAGTGCTGCACCCGTCACAAGAACGAGCGAGCGATCGGCCAGCCTTGATGGCATGCCGAGGTGATTCGAAGGCGAGCGGCGACTTGGCCGGTCTCGTCTTTTCCAGAGGGGCGCATGTGCGCAAGCGCCCTTCCCCTGGAGAAGACCCCTCACTAGGAGGGGCCTTCGGGTTTGGTTGAATCCAGTTGGATCAGCTGTTGATCACCCAGGACGGGTGTTTCTCGGTGCCCAGGTTGCGAAGCTCGAATACCTCACGTGAAGGCCGAGCGTCATAACCCTTGGCGTCCACGGCCTTGCAAACGAAACACCCGCCGCGAGGATCGCAACAGGCGTATGCACTTGCTTCGATGAGCGCATCAAGTCGAACCTGCGTTTCGAGGTGAATACCCAGGCGCCTCATGGCCAGGGCGTTCCATTCAACGAAACGTTCGTAGGTACGAACCTCGATGGCCATTCGGCCGAGTCCGTGCCGGGACGCACAGGCGCTGACATCGATGGCCATTTCGCTGGCGAGGAGCTGCTCGAGAGTTTCGGGCTGCCGCCGGATGACGGGAGCCGAGCTGCTGTGTTGGTTCACACGCATTCTTGTCTCCTCCTCACTGCAGCAGCGCCCGCGCTTCGTGGCCGGTCGCACCAAACGCCTCGATGAGAGACGGGTTGGCTGCGGCATTGGCCAGCGCTTCGTTCAGGCTGTCAAAGTCATCCATCTCCGAGCAAGCCTGGTCATAGCGACACCGGCGCTCCGCCTCTGTTTGCTCACGCTGCTTGCGTTCCTGTTCGGCACGCAGACGTTCGAGCCGCTTGGCATTCTTGACCTGTTGGGTCTTGGAAGCCGAAGCAGCGTCGTAGCCAGAGATGGCAATGCTGATCTTCCTGGAGCGCTCGATGGCGAAGTCGTTACGTGCCATAGCGGACTCCAAGTCGGTTGAAAAAATCCTTCAGATTGTTGGCAATCGTCCAGTTCGTGTATTGGGACAGTTCGTACGACGCTCGGTCGAGAACCGTGTCCTGATCCGGCTGGGCCAGATCGATGATGCGCAACTCACCTCCTTCCAGGGGCTGGATCGCAACGCGACCATGATCACCTTCCAGATGGAGGTATTCACCATGTGCCTGCGCGGCAACAGCGTTGTCGTAGAGATCGTGAAAGGTCAATTGATTACTCCGTTGGCCATTGGCCTGTTGTGATCAACGCGTACGCGCCATCAATCCCGGGATGGGTTTGACGGAGCGTCGGGTTGCAAAGAAAAGCAGGCAGCGCGCCAGAAGCGCCAGTTCGGCTCCTGGTAACCCACCTTGGGGGCTGCGGTTGATGGCTGACACAGGGTCAGCGAAGGCACAAGTGCCGTACGTGTTCCATTCTAGGTAGCGGCCTCGCCTCAGTCAAAAGATCCTGACCATCGCAGCACCCACCACCAGAGACCGGGTCCTCGGTCTACGCCATGCCGAGCGCTCATTGCGCAGGTCTCCGTGAATGCCCGATCCCTTAGGCTGTTGGACATGCAACGTCCAGAAGACCTCCTCCAGTCCAGTTTCATGGGGCCATGGGTTCCAGCGGCAGGATCGAGCGACCGCCGCCAGCATGTCTACCTTTCGCTCCTCCACTGGTACGAGGCCGCCAAATTCATGCCCCACCACCCCGCAGGGCGCGACGCCATAGTATTTAGCCCCTCACTGAAAGAGGCACGTCGGTATGCCAGACTGAATCAGGACAAGTGGCGCAGCGACTGGAATCTCGTGCGACCGTCGGTGCTGATCATCGGCCTTGGGCTGCTGGCCATCCAGCGACCCGAACTCGAACTGAGGACCTGCCCACTGCCCGCCATCGCAGCGGGAATGGAGCAGATGGGCCTGCCTCAGCGATTTCTTGATGCATGCCTGACCCGCTTTGATGACTGGCGTAAAGGGCCGCGGGTGTCATTCTTTGGAGCCGACCTTGCACCAGAGTCACTGGTTGGCCAAAAGGCGAGCAAGCTGGTGTCAGCCATGCCCACCTGGACCCTCCTCAGCCCCTGCAACGGACGCACACCATGGCGACTACATGACTGGTCACTTGCTCACTTCGTGCCCATCGAATACATCGGCGCACCCAAGGACCGAATGAGCCGCCCTCTGGTCGAGAAAATCATCGAGCGCAGCGACCGAGTCATCGTCTTCGAGGCCCGTGGCGAGCACCGCCATGACGTGGCCATCCAGCTGGCACGCAGCCTCAAGCGCAAGCTCTCACTGGAACTCTACGACAACAACCCCGCCACGCGCAGCATGTAAGGCCTCTGACCAGACGCATTGGCGCTCGCCAGAAAGCAGAAAACCCGCCCGGAATGTACCGAGGCGGGTTTTCTTTTGCCTGTCACTGGACAGAAGCCACAGGCTGTTGGAGCTGCCTGACCACGCGGTACTTGCCCGCGGTGTTGATCAGGTAGACAAACTCCCCGGGGACCAGACGGTCGAAGGGAGAAGGTTGCACGATGGTGAGGATGCGGGGCGGCTGGCCGTTGAGGCCGGCAACCTGCAGGATCACCTCCTGAGCGTCATCGCTCATGATGGCTGTAGCAGCACGTTCGCCGACGACGCCACCAATGGTCATCCCAAGGATGTTGGCGGCATAGCGGGCGTTGCCGCTGGCATTGGATGCCAGAAGCCCACCGAGTGTGCCACCGATGCCGGCGCCGGCAGTACGCGCTTGCCAGCCAGGCTCAGACCGCTTGATCTGCACCTGCAGGACAACCGCTGATTCCGTGGGACCGGAAATCTGCACTTGACCGTTGCCGTACACATTACCCGATTGGGCGTGTGCAGGGTCCACGAACACCACAAAGGGTACGACGAAGACCAGCACAAACAGCATCAATATCTGCAGGTAGCGTTCGCCACGGGGCAGACCATTGAAGTAGTTGAGAATCGAGTTCATGGGGTTTCCTTTGAAGAAGACAATGGCGAACCCCATGGCAGGGGCTAAGCCCCTGCCGGGTTGGTGAAAAGTTCTTGAAAAGCCAGGAGGGTCAGCGCTACCGAATCAGTCCCGATCAAACAGCGGGTCGTCTTGGTAGGGGTCGCTGCGCGCACCTGATCCAGCGCTGTGCTGGTGATGAGGGAGGTGCTGGCCTTCACCGCCACTGGATGCGCCTGTCCCGAAGAACAGGGCACGCACGACGATAAAAGCCACGATAACTAGGAGCAGTTCCATTGGCGTGAACCTTTCAATGGGTCTGCCCCAGGACGGGGAGGACCCGTCCGGGTGAAGGCATGCGCATGGCATGCGGACTGTGCAACGACAGAACGCTTCAATTAGAGCGCCAAGGGACTGTGACTGTCAAGCCAGCGCGGCCTGACCACCAAGGCCGGCCCCATTGGGCAATCTTGAGCATTTCTAACGACGAGGGGGAGCGCATTTCAGACGATAGTCGGATGCATCTGGTGTCATTCTTCGAGATGATTTCGCCCCAAGAATAAAGGGGGTGAGATGAACCACAGGCAGGCTTTTGGACAAGCGCTGCGCGAGATCCGGACTGCCCTACAGCTTTCTCAGGATGAACTGGCCTACCGCGCCGGCATCGACCGCACATACGTCTCCATTTTGGAGCTCGGCCAGAAGTCACCGACCCTGGATGTGGTTTTCAAGATAGCCCACGGACTGGGGCTGCCTCCTTCCGACTTGCTCGCCAGGACAGAGGCCCACATGTCATACAAGAACAATGCCGGATCAAACACTCAGACAAGCCCTTGAGACATACCGTGCACGCGTTTCAATCCTGAAAAAGGGGTACCAGCAAGAGCGCTACCGCATAGACCAGATTTCCCGCTCTCCGATGGGTGATCTGATCTTGCGGAAGATCACCTCGGTCGATGTCGCCAGCTACAGGGATGCGCGCCTGCAGGCGATCAATCTGAAGACCGGCAAGGTAATCTCTACCGCGACGGTTCGCCTGGAGCTGTCTCTGCTCTCCAACCTTTTCGACATCGCACGGATCGAGTGGGGCCTGTGCGACGACAACCCCGTGAAGAATGTCAGAAAGCCCAAGCCGCCTCCAGGTCGGGACAGGCGCCTGACACCGCGCGAGGACCGTCTCATCCTCCGATATGCGCATCAGCACACGAACCCCGAGCTGTATTCAATCATCGTCATTGCGCTTGAGACGGCTATGCGTCAGGGGGAAATTTTGAGTCTCCGCTGGGAGAACATCAACTTCAAGACCCGGGTTGCCCATCTGCCGGTTACGAAAAATGGCGCGAAGCGGGATGTACCGCTGTCATTGAAGGCCAGAGATGCCTTGATGCGCCTGGGTGTGAAGCATGCGGGTAAAGTCTTTGGCTATTCCAGCAATGGGCTCAAATCAACCTGGCGGTTCATGGTTCAAAAGCTTGAGTTAGACGACTTGCACTTCCATGACCCCTGATGGCCACCCAAATTCCCCCGGTTATGGCCACCTCAAACTCCCCCACCTGAATTGATCGGGGATAGGGGTTAAACGCCGGCGCCGTCGGCACCTGTTGGCAGGACATTGATCCAGTCTTCCCCGAGGGAAGGCCAAGGAGTGAATGTCTTGAAGTCCAACCAACGCGCCACCATAGA
>VFQS010004151.1_pt1 | contig 10639 bp, 5 predicted proteins | sample 3512361 | NCBI WGS metagenome assembly VFQS01 (sample SAMN10412375, study PRJNA504923) | tailings metagenome | isolation source: Relicate 1 Philex TSF3 active mining | place: Philippines | reverse complement strand
ATCCAAAACCGTAAGGAGTATCTTTCAGCTTGTTTTTTACATGATTTTCATAATATGAAAGATCATAAAATGCGAAAAGGTAAGAATTTTGTTCAAGCATAAATCGGTATTCAACTGATTGTGTTAATCGGATATTACCTAACAATTCATCTTCTCTAAAGCCTCGTTGATTTAGTAAACCACCAAAGCGTAACATTTCATTTTGATAATAAAATGGAGCTAAATATATTTCTCCTGAAATTTGGGTTTTTATGATATTTCTTTTGAAAATTGATAAATAGTGAGTGAATTGATATTCAGTTTTAAAAGTATTATCAAATTTATAATTCAAACTATCATTTCTTGAGGTCGATCTTTTTCCTAATGAAATATCCAACATGAATTGAAATCCGTTTTGCGGCGCGGGCAAATAGTCTAATTTTTGTTTACTTAACGACAAGCCATAAAAGTAATTTACAGATTTACCTATCGTTGCTGTAATCGACTGCATATTCAAAATTGTTGATTCTAAAAATTTGTAATTCGCTTTGATTAAAAATCCTTTAGGTGTGAAATATTGTATGCCAAATTGATTTTTAAGTTCTAAAAAGGTAGAATCTTTTTTATATAAATTAAACTGATTGTCTAGACCGAAGTTGCTCTTAAAGAGTGAAGGTAAATTTAAACCTACTTTGAGTGATTGTGTGTTTTCTTGTATTCTTCTCCATTGTAAATCAAAGCTTTCCCCTTTTTTTAGTTGGTTTACTAGTTTCATTTTTAAGTCTCCAATTAAAAAGTATTTTTGGGAAGTTATATTTTGTTGAAGTCCTACAGTTCCTGAAATGTTATTAATAGTTTTGTTCGCTAAGTACAGATAAATATTTACCTTACCATTTTCAAATAATAATTCAGGTTTTTGAATTGAGGATAAATAATTAAATTGTGATAGTTTATTTTCTATGTTTGAGAACGATTCTTCACTGTAAGGTTCATTTTTTTTTATTTTTAAAGTAGTTCTGATAAGATTTTCGTTAACATTTGCGTTTCCTTTAATTACTAAATCTCCCCATTCAAAATAGGGTCCTTTATTAATTTTTAATGTGCTATATATTTTATTTTTTTCAAAATGAATAGAATCTAATTTAATATTTGCGAATGGAAATCCATTGTTTATTAATTCGTTATGTAGCTGATTTAATTTACTTCCAATTTCTTTGGGTGTTGCAATTTCAGACGGAATATTTTTTGAGTTTATAATTACTTCCTGAAATTTTATTCCTGGACAAATATCTAAGTAAACTAAAGAGTCCTCACGTGAAAGGTTTATAGTTGGGATTAAAAAACCTTTTTTAATAAGGTTGAAATAAATCAAATTCATTTTTTTTTTTGTGGTATCAATCAATGCTATTCTATAGCATTCTTTTTGAGTTTGTCCAATCGAATATTGAATAACCATAAAAAAAAAGAATAACGAAAAAATAATTTTAAGCATAGAAAATGTAGAATTTAACTTCATATTCTTTGAAATTCTTAGATTTCTGTTAATTTTGTACTGTAAATTTATCCGTATATGAAAAAAGTAATTTCTGTAGTTTTATTTGTTGCTCTATTTTTAGGTGTATTGGCTTCTTGTGGTTCTTCAAAACATACAGGAAAATGTGAAGCTTATTCATTGAATAATAAAGTGTCTGCTAGTCAAGATTTTGCGAGTAAATAATTACTTTCTTAGGACAAAGTTTTGACCTAAGTATACTTTACGAACTTGTTCATCTGATGCAAGTTCCTCTGCTGTACCAGTCTTTAAGATGTTTCCTTCAAATAATAAGTAAGCCCTATCAGTAATTGATAGGGTTTCTTGTACATTATGGTCAGTTATTAAAATTCCAATATTCTTTTTTTTCAAATCCGAAACAATGCTTTGAATATCTTCGACAGCAATAGGATCAACTCCTGCAAATGGTTCGTCTAATAATACAAATTTTGGATTTGTAGCTAAAGCTCTTGCAATTTCTGTTCTTCTTTTTTCACCACCAGAAAGTCTATTTCCAAGGTTTTTACGAACGTGTGTGAGGCTGAATTCTTCCAAAAGTTGTTCTAGTCTTTCAGTTCTTTCAATCTTGTTAAGTTTTGTCATTTCAAGAATCGCCATGATGTTGTCTTCTACACTTAATTTCCTAAAAACAGAAACTTCTTGAGGTAGATAGCCAATTCCTAATTGAGCACGTTTATACATTGGATAATCAGTTATGTTTTTATCATCTAAAAACACATTACCTTCATCTGGTTTGACTAAACCAACAATCATATAAAAGGATGTTGTTTTACCTGCACCGTTGGGTCCTAATAAACCTACAATCTCACCTTGATTGACTTCAACAGAAACTCCATTAACAACATTTCTACCTTTATATGTTTTTTTGATGTTATTAGTAAAAAGTTTCATCTAATTAATTTTTGATGCGTTTTGTCACAAAAATGCTTATTTCATATAACAGTAACAGAGGTACAGCAACGATAACTTGACTTATTAGGTCAGGAGGCGTTATTATTGCTGCAAGAATAAGTACAACTACGATAGAATGTTTTCTGTATTTTTTTAGAAAATCTGAAGTGATAATTCCAATCTTTGCTAAAATGTACGCTACTACAGGTAATAAAAACATTAGACCAGTATAAAAAATGGTAGATAATATGGTGCTCATGTATGAACTTACTGTAAAAATGTTTTCTATGTTTTTAGAAAGCTGAAAGGTTCCGAAAAATTGAACACATAAAGGTGCAACTACATAGTAACCAAATCCAATCCCTGTAAAGAATAAAATACTAACATAAAAAACAATACCTTTCACAGCCGATTTTTCATTTTGTTTTAAACCTGGTTTTATAAAAGCCCAGATTTGATAAAAAATATAAGGAAAAGCAATTACTACTCCTCCCATAAGAGACATCATTATCGCATAGGAGAATTGCCCACCCATCGCTGTACTTTGAATTTTAATATTTATTTCAGGCGTGCAAATAGAAAAATAGTCACATAAAATCTTGTAAGTGATGAAAGTCGGTTCTTTCATAGATAAAAAGAGAGTGTCGATTAGTTCTGTTTGATAGATCCATATTAAAACTGCAAATATTATTATCGATATAGCAGACTTAACTAACCTCCAACGAAGTTCTTCCAAGTGCTCTAAAAAAGACATTTGATTTCCTTTCTCTTCCATAAGATTGACAAATATAAAGATTTGATTTAATCAAATTTTTAAAAAATATTTTTTTGATTAGTTATTTGTTTTTTTTCATTGTTTAAAGTTTAAAGTTTGTTAATTTTATGTTATATATGATTAGGTTGAATTATGGTCAATGAAGATTTAAAAGTTGCTCTAAAGAAGTTTTTTGGATTTGAAAGTTTTAAAGGGAATCAAGAAAAAATTATTCAAAATTTATTAAAGGGAAATAACACTTTTGTGATTATGCCTACAGGGGGAGGGAAGTCACTTTGCTATCAGTTGCCAGCTTTAATTTCTGAAGGTACTGCTATAATTGTATCTCCGTTAATCGCTTTGATGAAAAATCAAGTAGATGCTATAAGAAATGTAAGTGATAATGAAAATATTGCACATTTTTTAAATTCATCATTGTCTAAAACTGAAATAAATAAGGTTAAGGCGGATATTCAAAATGGATCCACAAAATTATTATATGTTGCTCCGGAATCATTGACCAAACAAGAGTATATTGATTTTTTGACTTCAGTTAATATATCTTTTTTTGCTATCGATGAAGCACACTGTATTTCTGAATGGGGGCATGATTTTAGGCCTGAATATCGAAGGTTGAGAGATATTTTTGAACGCATTTCGAATGTATCTATCATTGCATTGACTGCTACTGCTACCCCAAAAGTGCAATTAGATATTCAGAAAAACTTAAATATGGTAGATGCTACTGTTTTTAAATCTTCTTTCAACAGAGAGAATTTATATTATGAAATTCGACCTAAAGTTGATGTTGAAAAAGAAATCATTCGTTATATCAAAGCAAGGGAAGGGAAATCAGGGATAGTTTATTGCTTAAGTCGTAAAAAGGTAGAAGAATTAGCCGAGCTTTTAAATTTAAATGGAATTAATGCTCTGCCTTATCATGCTGGATTAGATGCATCAACTCGTGCAAAACATCAGGATATGTTCTTGATGGAAGACGCAAACATTATTGTTGCTACAATCGCTTTCGGGATGGGGATTGATAAGCCAGATGTTCGTTATGTTATTCATCATGATATTCCTAAGTCATTAGAAAGTTATTATCAAGAGACTGGACGAGCTGGACGAGATGGAGGAGAAGGAGAATGTGTTGTCTTTTACAGTTACAAAGACATTGAAAAATTAGAAAAGTTTTTACAAGGAAAACCAGTTTCAGAGCAAGAAATTGGAAAGCAATTATTACATGAAATAGTTTCTTATACAGAGACTTCTGTTTGTAGAAGAAAATATATATTGCATTATTTTGGTGAACAGTTCGATGAAACATTGTGCAAAAGCATGTGTGATAATTGTAAGCATCCTAGAGAAAAATCAGAAGGTAAAGAGTATGTTAAGTTATTACTTGATTCCATTGTTTCATTAGAAGAACAACAAAAACCAAAACATATTTGCAGTTTTATAACTGGTAATTTAACTGCGGATATTAAATCATACAAACACGACAAATTACCTCTGTTTGGTAAAGGAAATACTAAAGATGAACATTTTTGGAATGCTGTTATCCGTCAAAGTTTAGTGGGTGGTTTATTGCAAAAAGAAATCGAAAGTTTTGGTACTATAAGATTAACTGATCAAGGAAGAAGCTTTTTACAGAACCCTACTTCTTTTATGCTGATCAAAGAAAGAAAATTTGAGGAAGAATCTGCAGATTTTGAAATAAATACAAATGCTAAAGGAGGTGCTTTTGATGAAGTTTTGTTTAACATGTTACTTGATTTAAGAAAATCAATTTCTAAACAAAAAAACATACCTCCATTTGTTATTTTTCAAGAACCTTCGTTGAAAGATATGTGTTTCCAATACCCAATAACCATGGATGAATTAACGAACATTCAGGGAGTTGGTACTGGAAAAGCCTCTAGATATGGTGCGCCATTTTTGGAACTAATCAAATATTATGTCGAAGAAAATGAAATTGAACGACCTCAGGATTTAGTGGTTAAATCATTGATTAATAAATCAGGGCTAAAAGTTCAATTAATTCAAAATATTGATAGAAAACTTCCTTTAGAGGATATAGGAAAGTCTCAAGGGAAGTCAATGGATGAAATTATTGACGAAATTGAAGGTATCGTTGCTTCAGGAACTAGAGTGAATATCAATTATTATATCAATGACATTTTAGATGCAGATAATCAAGAAGAAATATATGATTATTTTTCTGAAGCTGAATCAGATGATATTTCATTAGCTTACAAGGAATTTGATGGAGATTATTCTGAAGAAGAATTACGTTTGATGCGTATTAAATTCATGAGTGAAATGGCAAATTAATTTTAAAATGCGTTTTACTTTATTATTTTTCTTTTTTTTACTTATATCAAACATACTAATTTCTCAAATTGTTTCACCTTGCGAAGTTGGTAACGATAAATACATTTGTTCAGATAATATTGATTTAGAAACAAAATCAACTTTACCAGGTAAATGGAGGTTTAAAGGACCTGTATCTGGTACGTTTACTAATTCTACAAATTCAAAGACGAGTTTATCTGGAATTACATTACCTATTGTTAAAGTATATTGGGTAAATAATGATCAGTCTTGTGCAGATACTCTGGAAATAATAAGACCCAAAATAGGTGCAACTAGTATAGTTAAAAATACGCAAGTAGTAAATAGTAACGAATTAAAGCTTTGTTTTGGAGATGATTGGAAAGCCTCTACAAAAGTTTTAGAGGGTAAATCATTTGTAGCCTATGTATTATATAAATCACAACCTCCTGTAATACCTAACGTTTATACTGATAAGGAAGCCTTCTCTGGGCCTGTAATTTTCGTTAATAATGATATAAATGATGGTTCAATTAAACAAAATTACCCTAACATCAAAAATGAATATTGGTTTGTTCCTATTCTTTATAATGAAATCGGTTCTCAAGGTCCAGTAATCAGTTCAGAATGTCAGCTCACAGGAAATCCTTTTAAAATTACATATCTGGATAAGATTGAAGTGACAAAAAAGGAGGATTGTATGTTAGGGAGTGTTGATTTACAAGTGACTGGGGGAACGGGTAATTATGATCTAAAGGGATATTCTCCAATTTCGATTATTCCAGATTCAAATTTGCTTTCAATTGGTAAATTAAATTTCTCTAATATTTTAGTCAAACAGATTTATTCAACTCAAATTAAGGACGATAATCAATGTGAAAATAATTTTACAACTAAATTCTCTCCTTGCCCTGCATGCAAAACAGATGTTATCTATCAGAAAGCTTATTGCGTTTATGATAGTTTTCCGAAGCCAGCATTGAAAGAAGGTGCAGGGATTGGAATTTTAGAGCTTGTACCTGCTACTGAGACAAATTTAGTTTTTGATTCACTCACTGGTGCTATTAATATAAAGTTAAGTAAGCCAGGTAAATATATAATAAGAAATAAAACATCTCTAAGCTGTCAAATTCAGAAATACACTGATTTTGATATTGAGATTTTAGATTCTATCCCCTTACCAATGGGTAAAAGTGTAGATACAATCTGTGTTCCAAATCCGAAAATAGGTGATATTAAGAATATTAGTGCTCAACTAATAACATGGTATAATATATCAGGGGATAAATTAGATCCTGCATTAGATCCTGCCATACATGGGAATACTTATTTATGCACTCAAACTATAAAAGGGTGTGAAAGTGAAAAAAAACCTGTGAAAATTTTTGCACCAACAGTTATTCCTCCTGTAGGAGATAGCTTACAATATTTATGTAATAAAAAAGTCGATTTAGCGGGTAATATTTTATATCCTCAAGGTCAAACAATTATTTGGTATGATGCTGTAGGAAATAACATTAAACCAAATGATAAAATTTCATCAGGTTATTATTATGCAGCTCAATTTTTAGGTTGTGAAAGTAAATCTAAATTGAAAGTTCAATTATTAGAAAAAACAATAAAGATACCAGTTGAAATAGAGGATTCTTTTTATTTCTGTAAAGATGAAGTTCACAATGTAAACCAAATTGTTTCAAAGTATAAAAATGTTTTTTTATATGATCTCCCTAATTCAAGTGTTTATCTTCCAGAATCTCAAAACTTGGAGCAAGGGCTGTATTATATTCTATATAAAGATTCAATAACAGGTTGTATATCAGAAAGAAAAAAGGTGTGGGTTAATTTGCCAATACTAGATTTTTCAATAAAGCTAAAAGAACCCTATTGTGGTTTTGAGAATGGGGAATTAGAATTTGTCAATAATAATCTTTCTGAAAATACTAGTTTTTTTGTGAATTCTATCTTGCAAAAAAATAGTGTGAAAAGTTTAAAGTCAGGAGAGTATAAGCTGACTTTGGTTGAATCGTCTAAGCTTAAATGCAAAATTGATACTGTTATTAGATTAAAATGTAAAGACTCTAATTTACAGGGTATACTTACTCCTAATTTTGACAATCATAATGATTTTTTCGTTTTAGAATTACAAGAATCCTACCCGAATTTAAGATTGTTTATTTATAATAGGTGGGGTAATTCTGTTTATGAAAGTCCAATCCCTTACAAAGATAATTGGAATGGTATTGATAGTTCAGGCAACCCATTACCATCTGGAACGTATTATTATGTTATTGAAAAAGAAAGAAGTCAGATTTTAAAAAGCGGTTTCATTGAACTTATAAGGTAAATTTGATTCAATTTTGTGTTTATATTTGACGATTTATTAGAATATTATTAGAGCCTTGTAGGTTATTTATATATGAAAAATTTTGTAAGAATTGTAGGGGTATTATTTTTGTTTTTTTGTTCTTTTGGCGTTGGAGCGACTACTTATTATGTCAATGATGGTTCTAATACAGGGGATGTTTATTGTACAGCAATCGGTGCAGTTGGAAATACTGGATTATCACCATCTAGTCCAAAATTAATGACTAGTTCTTTGCTAAAGACTTTAGTTAACTCGGCAACTGCCGGAGATGTAATATATTTGGATGCTCTCGATCAAACTATTGCAGATGTAGACGCGTACATTGATTTTGATGTTGCAATAACTATAATTGGAGCAGGACCTACTAAAACAAAATTGAGAGGACCTGGAGGTATTTCTACAGCTAGATTTGGTACTATTTCAGCTTCAAACGTTGTTATGAAAAATTTTTATCTCATATCTTGGACAGGATCAGCCACTGGACAAGCTTTAGATTTAAAAGCAGGAGTATCTTCTATTTCTGGTATTATTTTAAATGCTGTATGGATGGATTTGAATGTAGGGACTGGTCAAGGTGTGTGCGATATTTATTCTACTGGTGCCGGATCTGTTTCTGCTACAATTACAAATACTATAAGTACATGTAATTATAACGGAAATAACGGAGGAGGATATTCTATAAGAGGAAATGGTCACAATATAACTTTTACATCTTGTTTTTTAGCAAGCAATCAACGAATAGCTAACGGAGGTGCAATAAATATTGTTGGGACAAATAGTTCTAATGGAATAACTACAATAGTTACTGTCGATAAATGTAGTTTTTCTAATAATGGTAATCGTTCAAACACAGGGACAGATGCATATGGTGGAGCAATTTGCGTTGCTGGTGCTAAATTAATTGTAACTAATTCATGTTTTGATGATAATAAAATTGCTAATACATCTAATTATGGAAATGCAATTGCAGGATTAAAGTATTCTAGAATCTCTATTTCAAACTCAAGTTTTACTAACAATACTGGTTCTAAAGGACAGGTAGGTGTTTTTAATTCTTCCGACGCATCGATTACAGCAGGTTTTTATGAATTAATAATAGATAAATGTAGTTTCGATAATTCAGCATCTTCTTCTGCAAAATGTATTTATTTTAAACCATCTTCAGGTACATTTAGCGTTAATAATTGTACCTTTTCAAATACAACTTCAACGCAAATTTATTCCGGTTTAGCATGGACATTAACAAATTCAGCCATATCAGGAACAAATCCTGTATTGTCTGGTACAGCACCTTCTACAGTTAATACTTCAAATCCCTCAGCCTCACCTAGTCCTACATGCACAGGTTCTCTTAGTGGTAATTGTTCAACAGGATTTAGTATTTCTTGTTTATCTGATAATCTTCCTCCTACGATTAAAGCTCATGATTCAACTTACGTAACAAATTCAACTTGTACATTTACGGTCCCAACTTATACAGCAACTGATTTATGTGATGGTTCTCCTTCCGTAACTTCTTTACCTGCTGCAGGAACGGCTCTTTCTTCAGGTACAACAACCTCGGTTGTAATTACAGCTACTGATGTTACTGGTAATAGTACATCAATTACCGTTTACCTTACAACACCTGCATGTACACCATGTGTTACTTTAACATCAGCAGCGGGTACTGATAACCAATCACTTTGTGTAAATTCTACATTGACAAACATTACTTATACTACAAAACCAGATATTACGGGTATTTCAAATAGTGGTATATCTGGAGCAAATGGTTTGCCTCCTGGAGTATCTGCTACCTATAATGCGGGTGTTATCAATATTAGTGGCATACCAACAAATGCTGCAACTTATAACTATTCCATTTCGTTGGTTGGTGGTACTTGTAATGGCCAAAATGTTACAGGAACGATAACAGTTATTGCAAATACAACACCAACTTTTACACAATTAGGCCCTTATTGTAAGGATGCAATACCAGACGCTTTTCAAACTACTTCTACAAATTTAATAGCAGGAACTTGGAGTCCAACTACGATTTCTTCTACCAGTGTAGGTACACAATCGTATACGTTTACTCCGAATTCTACGGCTGGACCAGCGTGTGCAACGACTACAACGATGAACGTAGAGATAAAAGCACTGGCAACTGCAAACGCTGGAAGTGATGGAACGATATGTTCAGGAGTTGCATATACTTTAACAGGTTCAAGTGTTGGAGGATCTGCAAGCACAGGAGCATGGAGTATCACTTCCACAACAGGAACAATGACTAGTGCTTCATCACAGTTAAGTTCTACATCCCAAACCGCAACTCCAAATACAGTAACCTTTACCCCAATCGCAGGAAACTCAGGAACTGTCACTTTGACTTTAACGAGTAATGATCCAGCAGGACCATGTGGATCCGTGAGTGATAATGTAATAATTACAATAAATCCATTAGCGATAGTAAATGCAGGAGTAGATCAGACTATATGTTCAGGTTCAACGGTAACATTAGCAGGCACACAAGGTGGGGCAGCGAGTAGTATCACATGGAGTGGCGGAACAGGAACATTTTCACCTAACAATACAACATTGAATGCTGTTTATACCCCGAGTGCATCAGAAGTAACAGCAGGCAGTGTGACATTAACCATTACAAGTGATGATCCAGCAGGACCATGTCCTGCAGTAACGGATAATATGGTAATTACAATAACCCCGCAACCTACACAACCAACCACAGCATGTTACGAAACAGCAACGTTCAATACAACAA
>VFQS010004150.1_pt1 | contig 10639 bp, 5 predicted proteins | sample 3512361 | NCBI WGS metagenome assembly VFQS01 (sample SAMN10412375, study PRJNA504923) | tailings metagenome | isolation source: Relicate 1 Philex TSF3 active mining | place: Philippines | reverse complement strand
AATAATGGAGTTCCAAATAACGGGGTATATACACCAACAATTGCCAGAGGTACTGATTTAAATGCAGGAACTGCTGGTCCAAATGGAGTAATGCGATTAGCAACGGATGATAACTGGAATTTATTAGGAAATCCGTATCCATCTTCAATTAGTATTACTTCTTTCTTAACAGCAAACCCACAATTAGATGGTTTTATAAGACTTTGGACGCATGGAACATTACCAAGCACAGCGATAACAGATCCATTTTACGATAACTTTGTATCCAATTATACAGCGGGAGATTACATTGCACTTAATGGTTCAGGAGCTACAAGTGGAAGTGGTACGTTAAGTGTTATTGGTGGTGGACAAAGTTTCTTCGTTTTAATGAATTCAGGAACTGCCACTACAAGTACGGCCTTATTTAACAATGCAATGCGAGATAAAGGATATTCTAATAGTCAGTTTTATAGAAGCGCAAACAATGTATCTCATAATACCGTAGGTGGAGACGTTGAACGTCACAGAATTTGGTTAGATTTAGTTACTCCAAGTCAAACAATACGTACGTTAGTTGCTTATGTTGAAGGGGCAACTCAAGAGAAAGACAGAATGTTTGATGCAATTACTGATTATAAATCTGCTCAAAATTTTTATTCTCTAATCAATGAAAACAGTATGACAATTCAAGGAAGAGCACTTCCATTTGATGCTGAGGACAAAGTTCCATTAGGATTTAAAACCAATGTTTCTGGGAATTATACACTTGCTTTAGCAGAAGTAGATGGATTGTTTAGCAATAATCAGAATATCTATTTAGAAGATTTAGAATTGGGAATTATTCACGATTTGAAATCAAATCCATATGCTTTTACAGCAACGGCTGGTATTAATAATTCAAGATTTGTATTGCGATACACTAATGAAACGCTTGGAAATGATGATTTCGAAAACAGTTCTAATGTGTTAGTTTCTATATCAAATACGATATCTATTCATGCATTAAAAGATACCATTCAAAGTGTTCATGTACACAATGTTTTGGGTCAAGATTTATTAGTGCAAAAAGGAATTAATGCTTCATTATTTGAAATTTCTTCATTGCAGAAAAATACTGTCCCATTGATTATTCAAATTACACTATCTAATGGTGTTGTAATAACAAAGAAAATAATTTATTAAGATTTCTAAACTTTATTTTAAGCCCAATCAAATTAAAGATTGGGCTTTTTTTATTTCATTTAAAATCAATTTTGTATTTTTGAACATTATCAAACAATCACAATGGACAATATAAAACAATACGTTCAAGAAAATAAAGAGCGTTTTTTGAATGAATTAATAGAATTATTAAAAATTCCATCAGTAAGTGCTGATAGCGCTTATGCTCATGATGTAGTGCTAACAGCTGAAGCAGTTAAAGTAAGTTTAGAAAAAGCAGGTTGCGATTTTGTAGAACTTTGCGATACACCTGGTTATCCTATTGTTTACGGAGAAAAAATCATCGATAAAAATTTACCAACAGTTTTGGTTTATGGACATTATGATGTACAACCACCAGATCCAATGGATTTATGGACTTCACCACCTTTTGAGCCAGTAATTAAAACAACAGAAATTCATCCTGAAGGAGCTATTTTTGCACGTGGTGCTTGCGATGACAAAGGGCAAATGTACATGCATGTGAAAGCATTTGAATACATGATTCAAAACAATTGCTTGCCATGTAATGTAAAATTCATGATTGAAGGAGAAGAAGAAGTAGGTTCAAAAAGTTTGGGATGGTTCGTAGAGAGAAATCAAGAAAAATTAGCGAATGATGTTATTTTGATTTCGGATACAGGGATGATTTCAAACCAACAACCTTCTATTACAACAGGTTTAAGAGGATTGAGCTATGTTGAGGTTGAAGTAACTGGTCCAAACAGAGATTTGCATTCAGGATTATATGGAGGAGCAGTTGCAAATCCAATTAATGTTTTAACCAAAATGATTGCATCGTTACATGATGAAAATAATCACATAACGATTCCTGGTTTTTACGATAAAGTAGAAGAATTATCTGATGCTGAAAGAGCCGAAATGGCAAAAGCACCATTTTCTTTAGAAAAATATAAAAAAGCTTTAGATATTGATGATGTTTATGGTGAAACAGGCTATGTAACCAACGAAAGAAATTCGATACGTCCTACATTAGATGTAAATGGAATTTGGGGTGGTTATACTGGAGAAGGAGCTAAAACCGTTATTGCTAGTAAAGCATATGCTAAAATTTCAATGCGTTTAGTGCCGAACCAAGATTGGGAAGAAATTACAGAATTGTTCAAAAAACATTTCGAAAATATTGCTCCTAAGTCAGTTAAAGTTAAAGTAACGCCTCATCATGGAGGTCAAGGCTATGTAACTCCAATAGATAGTATAGGATATCAGGCAGCTAATAAAGCCTATACAGAAACATTTGGTGTTTCAGCCATTCCTGTACGTTCAGGTGGAAGTATTCCAATTGTAGCATTGTTTGAAAAGGAATTGAAAAGTAAAACGATATTAATGGGATTTGGTTTAGATAGTGATGCAATTCATTCACCAAATGAACACTTTGGAGTTTTCAATTATTTGAAAGGTATTGAAACGATTCCTTTGTTTTATAAGTATTTTACAGAAATGAGTAAATAAAATCAATCCCGATGAAAATCGGGATTTTTTATTTTAAACTTTTTATAAAATTTAAAGAAAAGGTTTTGTCATATTCAAGTTGTACCTTAAGTTCATCAATAGTGTTAAACTTTTGTTCATCACGAATATAATTTAAAATTGTAATTTCAAGATTTTCGTTGTAAAGATCTTGGTTGAATTCAAAAAAATGAACTTCAATGGATTGTTCATTATCTCCTATAGTAGGGTTGTTTCCAATGTTCATCATACCATAATGCAAAACAGTATCAAATTTACTGGAAATAACATAAACCCCATTTTTAGGTAATAATTTGTAATTTTCTAATATTTGAATATTAGCAGTTGGAAATCCAATCGTTCTACCAATTTTCTTTCCTTGTATGACTTTTCCCGAAAAAAAATAAGAATATCCTAAATATTGATTAGCTAATTTGATATCTCCGTTTTGTAAGGCTTTTCTAATTTTGGTTGAACTAACGGCAATTTCATTAATTTCTTTAGCACCAATTTGATCCACAAGAAAATTGTATTCTTTTCCAAAGTTAATTAAGTCATTAATATCAGCAGATCTGTTTTTTCCAAAACGATGGTCGTATCCAATAATAATTTCATGAATATTTAATTGATCAACTAATATCCCTTTAACAAATTCTTCAGCTGATAAATTAGAAAAAGCACTATCAAAAGGATGAATTATAAGGGAGTCAATTCCAAAACTCTCTAACAAATTTGTTTTTTCTTCAATTGTATTAATCAATTTGATGTTTGAATCTTGATTAAGAACCATTCTAGGATGAGGGAAAAATGTAAGAACAACAGACTCAAATTCTCCATTATTAGTTCTTTCTTTAATACTATTTAAGATAGATTTATGCCCTATATGAACACCATCAAAGGTGCCAATGGTAATAATTGTTTTCTTAGTAGAAGAAAAATTAAAAATGGAGTGGTATGTTTTCAATATTTTTTTTGCAAATATAAATTCTAAATTTATTAAAAAAGTAACAAAATGTATTGTTTTTGTTTTTTTTAATTACATTTGTTTTTCTAAAAACCAAATTATTAATCAACTAATGATGAAAAAATTACAATTATTACTAATTTTTATTTTGTTTACAAGTTTATCTTTTGGGCAAAATAACTTATGGACAAAAGTTTCCGAAGAGAAATTATCAGGTCTTGAAAAGATGGAACGTGCCTCTGTGCCATCTGTGTATCAAATTATGCATTTAGATTTTAATGCATTTAAACAATCTTTAATTGGAGCTCCAATTGATACTGAGAGTCAAATTTCTAATACAATTGTTAGTCTTCCAAATTCAAAAGGTGAACTTTCAAGATTTAGAGTTTTTGAAGCGCCAATTATGGAAAAAGGCTTAGCAGATAGATATCCTGATATTAAATCATATGTTGCTGTTGGAATTGATAAACCAACTGTAAGATTAAGATTTAGTGTTACTTTATTTGGTCTACATGTAATGTCAACTTCAAGTGATGAAGGTACATATTACATTGATACTTATACTAAAGATTTAAATAATTATATTTTATATAATAGAAAAGATCTTCATACTGTAAGAACTTTTGCATGTCATTTTAAAGATAATCATGAAGAAATTGCTGAGTTAAATAGAAGTGCTATTGAAAATCAAGTTTTTGCAACAGATGGTATTTTCAGACAATACAGATTAGCTATGGCTTGTACTATAGAATATGCCACTTTTCATGTTAATGCATCACCTGCAACAGAAGTTACAGATGCTCAAAAGAAAGCAACTGTATTAGCAGCGATGATTGTTACCATGACACGTGTAAATGGTATTTATGAAAGAGATATGTCATTAAGGATGAATTTAGTAGCAAATAACGATCAAATTATTTTTGTAACAACTGATTCATTTTCAAATACAAATGCAGGGGCTTTAATTAATGAAAGTCAATCTGTAATTACTGCTGCAATTGGAACTGCTAACTTTGATATTGGGCATACAGTTAGTACAGGTGGTGGTGGATTAGCAGGTTTAGGAGTAGTTTGTAATTCTACAAATAAAGCTAGAGGTATTACAGGTTCGCCTTCACCAGTTGGGGATCCTTTTGATATTGATTATGTAGCTCATGAAATGGGTCACCAGTTTGGAGGTCCTCATACTTTTAGTTCTAATGATGATACAGCAGGTAATTGTGATTCTGGGAATGTAAGTAGTGCTAATGCAGTAGAACCTGGAAGTGGATCAACAATTATGGCTTATGCAGGTATTTGTGAGGAAAATGTACAATCAAATTCTGATCCTTATTTTCATGCGGTAAGTATTGCAAGTATGAATGCAGTTATGGTAGGCTCAGGTAATTGTGCTCCTCAAGCAGCTAATGGTAATAATGCTCCAGTAATTTCAGCATTATCAAACTATACAATTCCTAAAGGTACTGCGTTTGTATTGACGGGGAGTGCAACTGATGCTAATGCTGGTGCTTCATTGACTTATTGTTGGGAACAAACTAATGCGGCTGCAGGAACAAATTATCCAACTACAACTCAAACTACAGGTCCTGTTTATAGATCTTTAAATCCATCAACATCGAATAAGAGATATTTTCCTAATTTCACAAGTGTACTAGCAGGAAATTTAACACCTACTTGGGAAGTTACTCCTAATATCGGTAGAACATTAAATTTTGCTTTAACAGTAAGAGATAATCAAACACCTACTGGAGGTCAAACTGCAAGAGCTAATATGACAGTTACAACTGTAGCGGCTGCTGGTCCATTTGCTGTTACAAGTCCAGCTGCAAATGCTTCTTGGAATACGAATAGTTCTCAAACTGTTACCTGGAATGTTGCAGGTACAACAGCTAATGGAATTAACACAGCAAATGTAAATATTTTATTATCTACGGATAATGGAGTGACATTTACAACGTTATTAGCAAATACTCCTAATGATGGTTCTGAAGTTGTTACCATGCCAGCAACCGCTGCAGTAAATTGTAGAATTTTAGTTGAAGCAGTTGGAAATGTTTATTATGCGGTATCTCCTAATTTTTCTATTGGTTATGTTGTTTCAACTACATGTATGACTTACAGTAATAATACAGTGTTACCTGTTCCTGATGGAGGAGGTAATAATGTTGCCGGCACTGTTGTTTCTAAAACAATTAATGTACCTGGTCCGTCTTCTACAATATCTGATGTAAATGTAACTTTGGGATTTGCACATTCTTATATCGAAGATTTAGTTATTGCGATTAATCACCCAGACGCTACACAAGTTTTATTATGGAACAGGAATTGTGATAATACTCCAGGATCTTTAGAATATGTTTTTGATGATGCTGCGGCAACAACTGTTCCAACAACGGGATGTACAGCAACTTCAGGAACTTGGAAGCCTAATGGGTTACTATCTAATTTTAATGGTAAAAACAATGATGGTACTTGGACACTTTTAGCGGTTGATTATTTTATTGGGGATACTGGTACAATAGGAAATTGGTCTATTGAAATTTGTACTCAAACAGTTACATTAAACTCTGAATCTTTTGGATTAGAAAATTTCTCACTATATCCAAACCCTAATAATGGTAATTTTACTATTCAATTCAATTCTAATTCTGGAAATGAAATTAAAGTAAATGTTCATGATATTAGAGGAAGAGAGATATTCAACAAATCTTTTGATAATAACGGATTGTTTAATGAAAATTTACAATTAAGTAATGTTCAATCTGGGGTTTATTTAGTAACAGTTGAAGATGGAGCTAGAAAAGAAGTTAAGAAAATTGTTATCCAATAATCTGTAATATTTTTACTTAATATTTTAAAAGAGAAGGCAATAGTCTTCTCTTTTTTTGTGTAAAAAATATTTTTTTTCGAAAAAAAATATATATTTGCTAATTAACTTTAAACTAACCCCAAAAAATGAAAAAAAAATTACTAATTTTTATAATGGCGTTTTATTCGCTTATTATAAATGCTCAACAAAAATCTTTGTGGAATAAAATAGATGAAAAGGCTATTGAAAACGAAACAAAGGTTGGGAGAGCATCGTTTCCAAAAGAATTTACACTTTGGAATTTAAATCTTCAAGTTTTAAAAGAACAGTTAAGAAATGCGCCTATAAGAGGTGAATTTCAAGGGACCTCTAATGTAGTAATACAATTACCTAATGCTGAAGGTAAATTAGAACGTTTTAGTGTTTTAGAAACTCCAATTATGGAAAAAGGTTTAGCAGAGAAGTTTCCTACAATTAAGTCTTATGTAGGTAATGGTTTAGATGATAAAACTGCTGTTGCTAGATTTTCCGTTACTGAGTTTGGTTTGCATTCTATGACATTGTCTGCAGGAAAAAGTACGGCGTTCATAGATCCATATACCGAAAACAGATTAAATTACATTGTATATAACAAAGCAAGTTTATTGTCAGATGGGCAAACTTTTGAATGTTTAACTACCGAGAGTGTTCATTTACCTTCATTAGAAAACGACAGAAGAGCAAATGCATTATTTAGAGCAGATACTGACGATAAAGTATTAAGAACGTATCGATTAGCTCAGTCTTGTACTGCAGAGTACGGAAATATATTTAGAGGAAATACTGCAGATCCAATTGCTACTCAAAAATCTAGAGTACAAGCTCAAATGGCTATAACTATGACTCGTGTTAATGGAGTTTATGAAAATGACTTAGCCATAACTATGATTTTTGTGGCAAATAATGATGCTTTAATATATGTAGGCGCAACAAATAGTGATCCTTGGAGCAATGAATGGAATGTTAAAACAGGGCAAACCATTGATACAAATATTGGATTCAATAGCTATGATATCGGTCACAATTTTAATACAACTGGTGGAGGAAATGCAGGCTGCATTGGGTGTGTATGTAGTACAAGTACTAATGCAAATGGCGGTTTTCATAAAGGAACAGGTTATACAGGACGTTCTAACCCAACTGGTGATGCTTTTGATATTGATTATGTTGCTCATGAAATGGGTCACCAATTTGGAGGTTATCACACTCAAAGTAGTTCAAATTGTAGATCTGGAAGTGGATTAACTGAGGTTGAGCCAGGTTCCGGGTCTACTATTATGGGGTATGCTGGAATTTGTCCAACAAACGTTCAAAACAATAGTGATGCCTATTTTACATATGTAAATATTAGAGATATTATGGATAATGTAAAATTTGGTGTTAGTCAACCAACATTACCATTAACAAATTTTGCAAATAATCCACCTACAGCAGATGCAGGTAGAGATTATATAATCCCAAAATCAACTGCTTTTATGTTGGTTGGACAAGGTTCAGATCCTGATGGAAATCCAATTACCTATACTTGGGAACAAAATGACCCAGGAAATCCAAACTCTACTGCTGCACCAACTCCAACACGTGCTGTTGGTCCAATGTTTAGATCTATTTGGGGTACATCATCTCCTGTTAGATATATGCCAAGTATGGCAACAGTATTAACAGGTGCAACTTCTAATACATGGGAGGTTTGTCCATCTGTTGCTAGAGATCTTAATTTTTCATTAACTGTTAGAGATAATGTTTCTGGAGTAGGACAAACAGCAACAGATTTAATGAAAGTTACTGTAAATGGTGTTGCTGGCCCATTTGTTGTGAATTCACCAAATACTGCTATTTCATGGCAAGCAGGTACTAATCAAAATGTAACATGGGATGTTGCAGGTACCGATGTAAATAATATTAATGCGAAATTTGTAGATATTTACTTGTCAACAAATGGTGGAACAACTTTCCCAATTTTACTAGCTAGTAAAGTTCCAAATGATGGTTCTGAAACAATTTCTGTTCCTAATATTGTGGGTACTTCAAATAGAATTATGGTTAAAGGATGGGATAATATCTTTTTTGATGTTTCAAATACTAATTTTTCTATTACTGCACCAACGAGTACTATGAATATTTCGTTTAATGGTGTTGAAGGAGAGCAAAATAAATCTATTTGTCAAGGGTCTTCTGTTTCATATACTATTAAGTATGAGGCATTAGCAGGTTTTTCAGGTACAACAACTTTTAGTGCATCTGGTAATCCAGCTGGTTCTACAGTTTCTTTTTCGCCAACCTCTATATCTTCTAATGGGAATGTAGTAATGACTATTTCTAATACATCAGGATTAACTCCAAATTTCTACGGAATTACTGTTACTGCTACTTCAGGTGCAGTTTCGAAGAATGCAGTGTTTTATTTGGATTTACTAAATGCTAATTTTGCAACTTCTAGTTTAACTTCTCCAGCAAACAATGCAGTAGGTTTAGGTACAAGTTTTGAACTAACTTGGATAGCTGATCCAAATGCTACAATTTATGATATTGAAGTTGCTACAGATATTGCGTTTGCAAATATTTTTTTAGCTACAAGTACTAATACCAATTCACTTTCATTATCTGGTTTATCAGAAGGGACAGTTTATTATTGGAGAATTAAGCCTAAAAATTCTGCGTGTAGTGGAGTATTAAGTGCGGCTAACAAGTTCACAACAGGGGTTATTAGTTGTCCGGGTTCTACAGCTTCAACTAATGTTCCATTAACTATTGCAACAACTGCAAATGTTACAATAAATTCAACTTTAAATATTCCTTCAGGAGCCACTATAAGTGATATAAATGTGACCATGGATGTGACTCATACTTGGATTAATGATTTAACAGCTACCTTAATTTCTCCTTCAGGAACACAAGTACAATTATTTGTTAACCCATGTACGAGTAATGATATTCAAAATATTGTTGCAACCTTTGATGATTCTGGTTCAACGGTTGTTTGTGGTACAAATCCAGGAATAACAGGAGTTGTAAAACCAACTCAATTATTATCGGTATTCAATGGGCAAAGTTCAACAGGAACTTGGACTTTAAGAATTTTAGATAGTTTTAATCAAGATGGAGGTTCATTGAATAGTTGGAGCTTAAATATATGTACAGTTCAGCCATTAAGTGTTGATGAAAATGAAATCAGTATTAAAGATTTAGTAGTATACCCAAATCCAAATAATGGTTATTTTAATATTCAGTTTACTTCAACATCAGGAAATGAAATTAAAGTTAATGTTCATGATGTTAGAGGAAGAGAAATCTTCTATAAATCGTATAACACTTCTGGATTATTTAATGAATCTTTACAATTAGATAATGTTCAATCTGGTATTTATCTTGTAACTGTTCAAGATGGCGCAAGAAAAGAAGTTAAGAAAATTGTTGTTCAATAATTGAATTTCTAATTATAGAAAAAGGGAAGATTTAAGCTTCCCTTTTTTATTTTCCATTATAAGTATTCATAGTGTTGTTTAAACCTGCTAGAGCAAAGGATTTTATTATCTCTGAGCTAATATCTAAACGCTCTTTTAGTTTTTCTTTTTCTTGTTCAGTCCATTCACCAAGAACGTAATCAACTTGTTGGCCTTTTTTAAAGGCATCACTGATACCAAATCTATATCGAGGATATTCCGTTGAATTTAATAAAAGTTGAATGTTTTTAAGCCCATTATGGCCTCCATCGCTTCCTTTGGTTTTGATTCGGATGGTTCCAAAAGCTAAATTCAAATCATCTGTAATAACCAACATATTCTCTTTTTCGATATTTTCCTTATCTAACCAATATTTTATGGCTTTCCCACTCAAATTCATATAGGTATTTGGCTTAAGTAATAATAAGGTTCTTCCTTTAATTTTTAGTTCGGCTATTTCACCCAATTTTACGGTTTGAAAAGAAATTCCTTCCTTATGAGCTAAATAATCCAAAACTTTAAATCCGATATTGTGTCTTGTATTTGCGTATTCTGAGCCAATATTTCCTAGCCCGACAATTAAGAATTTCTTCATGGGTAAACGCTCTTGTTTTTGTTTCTTAAATAGATTTGATAGCTATATCATAATGCAAAAGTAATGCAAAGTTTAGATAGATAAAAGCATAAAAAAAGCACCAGTAAAAACTGATGCTTCTTTTGTATAGATTGAAA
>VFQS010004148.1_pt1 | contig 10645 bp, 10 predicted proteins | sample 3512361 | NCBI WGS metagenome assembly VFQS01 (sample SAMN10412375, study PRJNA504923) | tailings metagenome | isolation source: Relicate 1 Philex TSF3 active mining | place: Philippines | reverse complement strand
CTTTAGTTAAGTACATGCTAATATTGTATTAAATGATTATTATGTATGAATTGCTATTAACAATTTGGTTGCAAAGGTACTCTTATTTTTTTAATACACAAGTAATCTAAACTTATTTTTGAAAAGCAATTTAAATTATTTGTCTATTGAAACAAATGCTCTTTTTAATAGGAAAGGTGTTGCTAATGTGGTGATTAATCCCATAATAACTAACATCGAAAAGATTTCCGTGTTTATGATTCCAGCTTTGTAAGCTATGTTGGCAATTACCAATTCCATAATCCCTCTTGCATTTAATCCAAAACCTAATGCAAGTGAGATTTTATGGTCTAAGCGAGCAAAACGCCCACCAACATATCCACCAATAATTTTTGATGAAAAAGAAACCGCAATAATGGCAAATAACAAGGGATAATTTTGAATAGATGAAAACTGAAATTCCAAACCAATTCCCGCAAAGAAAATAGGAGCTAAGAATCCCATTGCCATACTATTTGTAGTATTATGGAAGGTATTTAAATGTTTTTCGCCAACTAATTCTTTTGATATTAGCATTGATGCAAAGAAGGCTCCAATGATAAAATGCAATCCAATGCTCTCTGTTATTGTAGCAAAAATTAATATAAACACAAAAAAGACTGCAAAAAGAGATTCTTTTCCTTTTAATATCGAAAGAATTTTATTTAACTTGTTTTCAATTAAATTTTCTTCTCTTGATACGTTACGAATAACACGATAGGTAGCAATTACTAAAATTAAGAAACAACTTAATTTTAAAAGTGTTAGCAAAGTGGCATGGGTTATATTTGAAAATGTTTGTTCAACATCTTTGATGTCTAACAGGATTCCTAAAATAGTTAACGCGATAACATCATCAAAAATGGCAACTGAAATAATCTTTTGCCCAACAGGTGAATTTAGTTTGCCTAAATCCATTAAAATGCGAATACTTACAGGTAAGGCTGTAATAGCAACACATAATCCAATAAAAATGGTACTCATTACATCGAGTTCAAAATATCTCCCTACAAAAAAACCTGAGATTATAGGGATAAAAAAGGCTAAGATTGAAATGATAATATTTCGCCCTTTCATCGATTTTACGATTTCATCCAAGTTAATTTCCAATCCTGCAATAATAACCAGTAAGAAAACTCCTAACTCGGAAATTACTTTTAATTCTTCGGTACGATGTATGAAATTTAAAATCGTAGGTCCTAATAATACGCCAGCTAAGATTTCACCAATCATGGCAGGTTGTTTAAAACGCTCCATGATTTCACCAAAAAAGCGTGCTAAAACCAATAATAGCAATAAATTAGCAAAAAAAGGAAGTTCTAAACTTGGTACGTTAAATTCCATAATTAGTAAGTGTCGTGTTGATTATAATCGCGACAAATGTATAAAAAAGAGTTAAAGATTATATGTTGCTTAAAATAATTTTGCAACCTGCTCGTTAACAAATTCTAAAAAGCGTTCATCTGCTTCTGTAAACGGGTCTAATACGTGTGAATCGATATCAATTTGTCCAATATTAATTCCATTAACGAATAAAGGAACCACGATTTCTGATTTCACTGTAAAACTGCATGCAATATAATTATCTTGGGCTTTAACATCTGGAACTACAAAGTTAGCATTGGATTCTGCAACTTGTCCACAAATTCCTTTTCCAAATGGAATTACAGTATGATCTGTTTCAGCTCCTACATACGGACCTAAATGTAAAGTTTTAGCTTCATGATTAGCAAAATAAAATCCAACCCAATCATAATAACTTACGTTATCGCTTAAAAGTTGACAAATTTCTTTTAGTTTTTCGTCGCGAGTTGCATCTTTTTTTTCAATAATACTCGAAACAATTGGTTTTAATTCTTCAAATGACATAGTTATTCTTTTTTGCAAAAGTATTTATTCCTTACTATAAAAAAATCTATATTTTTGTTAAAAATCTATACTTTGAAAAATTTGATAAGTCAATATAAACCCTTTTTTACTTTTTTAATTAAGTTTTTACTTTTTTATGTGGTTTTTGCATTTGTTTATAAGACTTATTTAAATCAAAATGATTTAGAAAAAAAGGAAGTAGATTATTTTACTGAAGTAGTAGCAAATCAGACAGTTAATTTATTAAATTTATTTAATGGTGAAGCCTATCACAAACCACATGCTTCAGAAGCTTCTATAAAAATTTATTTTAAACATAAATATTTAGCAAGAGTGGTTGAAGGTTGCAATGCCATTAGCATTATGATTTTGTTTGCGGCATTTATTTTTGCTTTTTCAAACCGATGGTATAAAACGGTTTTGTACATTTTTTTAGGGATTCTTTTAATACACTTATTAAATGTAACTAGGATAGCATTGTTAACCTATGCTTTATATTATTATCCTAATCAAGAAGAGTTGTTACACGGCACCATTTTTCCATTATTTATATATGGTGTTGTTTTTATTTTGTGGATTTTATGGATAACCAAATTTTCGGGCTATGTTAAGAAAACTTCTGCAAAATAAGAAAAGACTTTTCTTGATAGTATTCGCTTTACTAGGTTTGATTTTAGTAAGAGCTTTTGAAGATGAATTGTTTTATGATCCTTTTTTGACATTTTTTAAATCAGATTATCAAAACAAATCATTACCTGTTTATAATTCTTTTTTGCTATTCGGAAACTTGCTTTTACGTTATTTCTTGAATACATTTCTATCATTAGTTATAATTCGTTTCCTCTTTAACGATAAAAAATTAGTGATTTTTTCCAGCTATCTTTTTTTGCTTTTTTTTATAATTTTAATATTAGTTTTCTTTGTATTACTTCATTTTTCAGAAAGACCAGATTATTTGATGTTATTCTACATCCGAAGATTTTTAATTCAACCTTTGTTTTTGGTGCTTTTTATTCCGGCATTTTATTATCAGCAAATTTCTCGGTAAATTTTCGTAACTTTATAGAATAATCATTCGATTATGAAAGTTACAAAATATTCTGGCGAGTTAGTTCACTACGACGAACAAAAACTAATCAATTCACTCCGAAAATCGGGAGCCGACCAAGCTATCGCGGAAACCATCGTAAAGGAAATTGAAAGTGAAATGTATGAAGGGATATCTTCAAAAAAAATCTACAAACGCGCTTATCAATTATTAAAAAATATTTCCAATGTACATGCTGCTCGTTATAATCTAAGAACCGCTTTGTTAGGTCTTGGTCCAGCTGGTTTTTTCTTTGAAAAGTTCATGGCAAAAGTAATGCAAGAACAAGGCTTTAAGACAAAAGTTGGTGTAACGCTTAATGGAAAATGCATTTCTCATGAAATTGATATTTTACTTTTAAAAAATGATGTTCTATCCATGATTGAATGCAAATTTCATTCTGGTCAAGATGCAAAAAGTGATGTAAAAGTACCGATGTATATTTTGTCTCGATTTAATGATGTGAAAGACAAAAAGTACGATTTGTTTTCTGCTAAGCGAAATATATCGAAATGTATTATTGTAACCAATAACAAGTTTACCACAGATGCTATTCAGTTTGGTGAATGTTCGGGCTTGAATATGTTGAGTTGGGATTATCCTCAAAAAAATGGCATAAAAGAATTGGTAGATAAATATAGAGTCTATCCTATAACTTGTTTAACTACTTTGACCAAGGCTGAGAAAGATCAATTGCTCATTTTAGATTGTATCACAATCAAAGATTTGGTGCTGCATCCCGATTATTTAAAAACCATCGAGTTAAGTCATAATCGAATTAAAAATGTACTAAAAGAAGCCAATCAATTAACCAATTAAAACCAAAAATCATGAAAATTCATTTTTTAGGTGGCGCCGGAACTGTAACAGGTTCAAAAACGTTAATCGAACACAATAATCTTCGAATTCTGATTGATTGCGGCATGTTTCAAGGTATAAAATCATTGCGTGAATTAAATCGAGAGCCACTTTCTATTTTACCTGAAACGATTGATTTTGTTATTCTTACTCATGGCCATTTAGATCATTGTGGTTGGTTACCAAAATTGGTTGCAGAAGGTTTCAACGGAAAAATTTTCTGTACCCGACCAACGAAAGAAATTTCGCGATTGATTTTATATGATAGTGCAAAAATTCAAGAAGAAGAAGCTAAAAAAGCCAATGAAGAACACTTTTCAAAACACAACCCAGCCGAACCTTTATACACAGAATCTGATGTAGATGCTGTAATTCCGAAGTTTCGAGTGGTAGATAGAGATTTGGATGTAAAACTCGATGATGATGTTTCATTTAAATTCTTTTATGCAAGTCATATTTTAGGCGCTTGTTCGATTGAATTAACGATTGATGGAAAAGTTTTAGTGTTTTCAGGCGATATTGGGCAAGATGATGATGTACTAATGTTTCCGCCTCAAAAACCCAAAAACGCAGATTATGTTTTCTTAGAAAGTACTTATGGAAATCGCCTTCATCCACAAACCGATGCTTTATTTGAATTGGAAACCATCATCAACAATATGTTCAACAAAGGCGGAACCGTTGTAATTCCAAGTTTTGCTGTGGAACGTGTGCAAACCATGATGTATTTGATTTGGCAATTGAAAAAAGAAGAACGTCTTCCAGATATTCCTTTTATTATTGATACACCAATGGGAATTAGCGTTTTAGATATTTTTAAAGACAATAGCACATGGCATAAACTTTCTTTTGAAGATTGCGACGAAATGTGCAAAGTTTTCACCTTAATTTCCGATTACAAAGACAGCATGAACGCCGTTTACGATAAAAAACCAAAAGTAGTCATCGCAGCAAGTGGTATGATTACAGGCGGAAGAGTGCTGTCATATCTAGAACAATTAATCGATAAACCTGAAACGACAGTTGTATTAGTTGGCTATCAAGCAGAAGGAACTCGTGGAAGAAAATTATTAGAAGGGGCTCAAGAAATCAAAATTTACGGAAATTATTATCCCGTAGTAGCCAATATTCTTTTAATCGAAAGTTTATCTGCTCATGGCGATCAAAAAGATTTACTGAATTGGTTGTCAGAATTGGAAACAAAACCTAGAAAAGTATTCCTAGTTCATGGCGAAAATGAAGCAGCTGATGAATTGCGTTTAAAAGTTCATGAACAATATGGTTTTGATGCTCAAGTGCCATTTTTAGGGCAAGTCATTGAAATTTAGAACAAAATTAACGCAAATTAAAATTCAATTTCCTACTTTTGCCTCGATGAATTTCAGAAAACACATAAGTATTGTATTAGCTTCCCTAGTATTGCTTGCCAATTTAGGGTTGAGTTTTGCCGTGCATTATTGTAAAGATGAAATTGCATCGATTTCTTTTCAATATCAAGAGGATGAACCTTGTGTTGAAGATGTAAAATCATGTTGTGCTACAGCAGATTCACACGATTCTTGTTGTTCTAACAAATTAATCAAAGTTGAAAAAAAGACCGATGATATATTGGTTAAAACGCTTCAGTTAGATTTAGAACCAGCTGTTTTTACGACGGAATGGAAACCAAATTTCGTTGCATTTGAATCAGAAAACTTCGTTTCAAATGAAGTGGCTTTTTATTGCGATTCTCACGCACCGCCACTCTACAAACTCTACTGTCAATTGGTTTTTTACGCATAAGTTTATTGTTTTTTATTCTGTAAATCAAAGAATTAATAACAATAAATAACTTTATTATGTTTAAAAATATAGCGTTTTTGCTATTCTTTGTTTCTCAATTTATTTATTCACAAGAAACTATAAAAGGATCAGTAAAAGACGAAAATAATCAACCTTTATTAGGTGCCAATGTGTTTTGGTTCAATACCGCAATTGGAACTACTACAGATGAAAATGGAAATTTTTCCATAAAAAAAACGCCCGAAACTACTTTTTTAGTAGTCAGTTATATCGGTTTTGAAACCAAGAAAATTGAAGTTACTTCAAACACGATATCTATTGTGTTAAAAGAGGTAAATACCCTAAAAGAAGTGGTGGTTTCGAAAACTAAAAAAGGAACAGAACATTCTTTATACAAAGTTCAAAATGTTCAAGTTATGGGACAAAAAGAGTTGCTAAAAGCAGCTTGTTGTAACTTGTCGGAAAGTTTTAGTACAAATCCATCTATCGATGTTAATTTTTCCGATGCCGTAACAGGAAATCGTCAAATTAAAATGTTAGGTTTAACAAGTCCGTATATTTTAATTGCGGAAGAAAATATTCCTTCGGTTCGTGGTGCTTCACAAGCTTATGGATTGTCGTTTGTGCCTGGAACTTGGGTAGAAAGTATTCAAATTACCAAAGGAGCAGGAAGTGTAATTAATGGTTATGAAAGTATTTCGGGTCAAATCAATTATGAAGTTTTAAAACCAGTTAATGATATTCCGTTTTTCTTAAATGCTTATGGTTCACAAGATAGTCGTTATGAAATCAATACGCATTTCAATAATAAGTTTTCGGATAAACTAAGTTCGACTTTATTTTTACACGGAAATACTCGTGTAGGAAAAAATGATATGAACAACGACGGATTTTTAGATGGTCCAATTGGAAAACAAGTCAATATTTTAAACCGTTGGCAGTATAATAATGCTGAAAATGGTATTGTGAGTTTTTTAAATGTTCGTTATATGAACGATGAAAAACAAGCTGGAGAAATGAGTTTTAATCCTGATACAGATAGATTAACTACAAATGCTTGGGGAAGTGAAATCAATACCGAGAAAATTGAAATTTCAAACAAAACAGGTTATGTTTTTCCTGATATGCCGTATCAAAGTTTCGGATTTCAAAATTCGTTTCAATCCCACAAACAAGATTCGTATTTTGGTTTGAGTCAGTATGATATTCATCAAAAAAGTTTTTATTCGAATTTATTATTCAATTCGATTATCAACAATACCATGAATAAATTCACAACTGGTTTAAATTTTACTTATGATGATTATAACGAATTCGTAGCGGTGAATTTCAGTCGCGATTTTTCAAGAATAGATAATTCAGTTGGTGCTTTTTTTGAATATACGTATGATAATACGGATAACTTTAGTTTGGTGGCTGGAGCAAGAGTAGATAATCACAATCGCTTAGGAACTTTTGTTACGCCAAGATTACATATTCGTTATAATCCATGGAAAGAAGCCGTGATAAGAGCTTCAGCAGGAAGGGGAAAACAAGCTGCGAATATTTTTGCTGAAAACCAACAATTGTTTGCATCCAACAGAAATTTCTCAATTTTGAATACAGATGGGAAATTGTACGGATTAAATCCTGAAATTGCTTGGAATTATGGTTTGAGTTTCATACAAAAATTCAAATTTGCAGGAAAAGATGCTGAAATGATTTTAGATTATTATCGTACTGATTTTCAAAATCAAGCGGTGGTTGATGTCGATGCTTCTCCACAAGATGTTTTATTTTACAATTTAAAAGGGAATAGTTTTGCGAATTCATTTCAAGCTGAATTTTCAATTGATTTGATGACGCATTTGACTTTTAAAACGGCTTATAAATATTACGATGTGCAAACGCAATTCACAAGAGGACAATTAGAAAAACCTTTACAAGCAAAACACAGAGTTTTTGGAAATTTAGCTTATGAAACACATATAAAAGACAAAGGGCAACAATGGAAATTTGATGTAACGTATAATTGGCTAGGCGAACAACGTTTACCTTATACACAATCAAATCCTGCACAATATCGTTTAGATGGATATGCGCCAGCCTTCGGAACATTAAATGCCCAAATTACAAGAACGTTTTCAAGTGTTTTTGAAGTGTATGTGGGAGGTGAAAACATGGGTAATTATAAACAAATGAATGGAATTATTCAAAATGAAAACCCTTTTGGGACTTATTTTGATAGTAGTATGATATACGGACCTACTTTTGGTGCCATGTATTATGCTGGATTGCGATTTAAAATTAAAGAAAGAAAAGAAAATCATAAAGTAGAAGAGTTAGTTCCAATAGAGGAAGAAGCTCATAACCACTAAATAATAGAAAAATGAAAAGAATAGTTTTATTAGTATTAGCCTGCCTTTTTTCACTAACAATGGTAGCGCAAGAGAAGAAAAGCAAAAATAAAAAAGTTGTAATTAAAGTAGCTGGAAATTGCGGTATGTGCGAAAAACGTATCGAAAAAGCGGCTTATTCTGTAAAAGGAGTTAAAAATGCAGAGTGGCATGTGGATTGTCAAGACATTCATTTAGTAATTGATGAAACCAAATGTTCAGCGGAAGATGTAGCAAAAGCTATCGCCGCTGTGGGTCACGATACTGGGACAGTTAAAGCTGACGATGCAGTTTATGAAAAACTTCATAGTTGTTGTAACTATGAACGAATGAAATAAAATTAAAAGTCGATTAGATTTTCTAATCGACTTTTTTGTTAAAATTATGTATATTTTAATTTTTTGAATTAAAATATACTATACATTTGTAGTCACTTTAGGTAAAGAGTAAATTCAATTTGAAAAAATTACAACAATTATTTCCATTTTTTATGCTCACGTTTTTTACGTGGGCTATTGGTGTTTCTATTAATCCATCGGAAAGAATTGTAAATGAATCACAAACTGAATTTCAACAAAAGTATACCACCTCTGATTTTTCTCATTTTCAAACTGTTGAGGTTGAAGAAGGGGAATTTGTTATCATTGAATCAGAACCTGAATTTGAAGTTGAATTAGATTGGTTTTCAATTCCTTCTAAATCTTTTAACGTAGTTAAAACTTCTCAAGAAGAGCAATCAAATTCGCATACAACCTTTATATTTTCTTCAAAAGAAACGATTCCACTTTACGATTTATATTGTAATTGGAAGTTTCATCTTTCTTAATACACTTTTATTGTTTTTCACATCATTGGTTTGATTGTGAATGTTCACTGTGTATTAATTTATTTCATTAATCAATGAAAACACATACCGTTGGTTTTGACGAACACGAAGTTCTTCATCACTTAACTCATTATTTACCAGCACAAAATCCGTTGAAAGACTTTGTGCATCACAATACATTACACGCTTTTCAAAATAAAAAATTTCACGAAGCATTACACGAAGCATCTACTGTTTTTGGATACAAAACGTATTTGTCTATAACCGATTTTAGACAACGTTTTGTTAATAAAGAAATAAACGAAGCTGTTTTAGATGCTACTATTATAAAAACAAAAGGAATTGAAAATCTTCAAACTTGGAAAGGGAAGTTACTGAAGTCAAATTACGATGAATCGGTTTCTCCAAGAATTGGAAGTTTACGTTCTAATTGGAAAAAATACTACGCTATAAATCTAGAAAAATCAACACATAGTTTATTATTTAGAGTATTGTGTAGTTATTTAGATCAAGGGATTGCTATTTGGAATTTTCCTGTACATGATAAAGGATTTTTAGCTTCTATTAGAGAGTTAGAAAAGAATACCTTTAAAGGAATTTTTTCTTCTAATAGAGCCAAAAAACTATTACAAGAAAACGCTTCAATTACACAGTTATTAGAAATAATTGTAGGAAAAGAAGAATTATTTGAACAATATTTATTTGACCAACAATTTGGACATCCTGGTTGGAGCGGAATGATTGCTACTATTGAAAACAATCCGAGTTCGCTTTTAGATTCTAAACATATTACGTTAGAAGAATTAATCAAGTTTGAATTACTTCTTGAGATTGATACTTTAGATGCTAAGTTCAATGATATTTGGGCGCCACTTGGATTTAAAATCGAAGACGAGAAGTTTCAACTATTTGAAAAAGTAGAATACAATGAGCTTTTCGATGTTTTATCACTTTGGCAACAAGCATTTGAGTGGAATTTTTACGATGCTGTTTTATCCAATGTTCAAAACGTAAAAGAAGAAAAGTTAGAGCAGATACCAAGTTTTCAAGGTATGTTTTGTATGGATGATAGAGAATGTTCATTCAGAAGACATATTGAACACATCGATAAAAATGTTTCTACTTATGGAACGGCAGCTTTCTTTAACTTCGAATTTTTCTATCAACCGGTAAATGGGAAATTTTATACCAAATTATGTCCAGCGCCTGTTACTCCTAAATTCTTAATCAAGGAAGAACACAGAAAGAAAAAGCACGCTAAAGATTTGCATTATCACAAGCAATCACACTCGTTGTTTTTTGGTTGGATAATTAGTCAAACATTAGGGTTTTCTTCGGCTTTAAAATTGTTTTTGAATATTTTTAAACCTTCGATGTCGCCAGCTACAACGGCTTCATTCAAGCATTTGCATAAAAAATCGAAATTGGTTATCGAAAACAAAGATGCCAATCAAAAAGAAAATGATTTGCAAATTGGTTTTTCGGTAGAAGAAATGGCCAATAGAGTAGAAGGTTTGTTGAAAAGTATCGGATTAGTTTCGAATTTTTCTCCGATAGTTTACGTTGTTGGACACGGAGCAACTAGTATCAATAATACGCATTATGCGGGTTATGATTGTGGTGCTTGTTGTGGTAGACCAAGTTCGGTAAACGCAAAAGTAGCTTCGTTTGCAGCAAATCATCCTGAAGTTAGAGCCATTTTGAGACAAAGAGGAATTGATATTCCAACTTCAACACAATTTTTACCAGCTTTACACGATACAACTCGTGATGAGATTGCTTTTTATGATGAGGAAACTTTATCTGAAAATAATAAAGCTTTGCATCAAC
>VFQS010004147.1_pt1 | contig 10646 bp, 7 predicted proteins | sample 3512361 | NCBI WGS metagenome assembly VFQS01 (sample SAMN10412375, study PRJNA504923) | tailings metagenome | isolation source: Relicate 1 Philex TSF3 active mining | place: Philippines | reverse complement strand
TGAAAAATTTATAAAAAGTTAAAGAAATCAGAAACAGCATCGGTTATAAATCAACCGATAAAATCTAGAATTATTTATAATTCTAGATTTTATAGCTTGGAGGCGTCTAAAGATGCCTCTCAACCGATAGGCGTTTAAAAGATAACAAAATTAACAAAATTAACAAAATTAACAAATTATAACTAATTTAACTTTGATTTTTTCTTTATTAATTTTTTAGAATAAATATTTATTAGATTTTTTTTTTCCACCTTTAAGACTATTAATTCTATTTTCAATATTTAGTTCCCGACTCTTAAAAAATACATCTATCAGAAATTCTAATGTACTATTAATAATATTAATTTCATTATAAAAATTTAATAAGTTTTTATTAAATTGAGCCCTTTCAGTATCAGATATTATATTATTTACATAATAATCTAATATTTGGTCATTTAAACATTTTAAATTAGAATTATCATATTTTGATTTCCAAATAAAATTATTATTTTTTTCATATTGTGAACTTGAGATTGTTATTCTTAAAAATTTAAAATATAATAATTTTATATATTCTTCATTATTTATTAAATTACGAATAATTTCATTAAAATTTTCCAAAACCTTATAAATAGATTCTATATTTATTTTTGCATCTGATTGTAAATTTTTAATTAAATCTTGTAATGGTCCTTTAATTCTTATAATTAAATTTAAATATTTTGATTGATTATCTATGGTAATAATTTTTAATAACTCGATAGAATATAAAAATAATAATCTTTTTATGCGTTTACTATATTTTTTATCAAGCCATGGTGGACTATTTTGATAAAATAATACTGTTTCTAAATCACTTATAAAATAATTATATGAATATGAATTTATATTGAATTTAGGATTATTAGGTATATCGATCATATATGATACAATTGGAGGTTTTTGTTTACTCATATTATTAAATATATATGCAGTATCATGTGATGCGTAATGTGGAATTGAAATATCAATATATTCTCCTGGCATATTAATTAAATGCGTATATATTTTATTATTAGTATGTTTTTTTTTATATGTTAATGAAAAATTAATCTTCATACGTAATAAATTAAAATTAATATCAACTATACCACGATGAAATCTGAGTGTATCGTTATAAGATATATAGAAATTAGAATCATTCTTAAATTTATAAATTAATTCTTTTTCAATTGATTTATCTAATAAATCTTCATATTTTATATTGTCATAAATATATTTTTGCGTAGAAATAGCGATCCGATTTGTTCCTATAGGGATAATAGGTTCATTTGGTTGTTGATTTTTTTCATATATTAACATATCACCTCTTGAATTTTTATTATGATAAGTAAAAACGGTATTAAAATCTTTTTGATCTGATATAATATAAGGGAAATTAGTAATATCTGCATTTCCTGTATAAATATTTTCAAATCTTATTTCTGAAAATATAACATCCTTATATTTATCAGATCCTGCTTTTTCTTTAGAATTATTTAAATTTTCAAGTAATTCATCTAATGCCTTTGTTTTTTCATAATCACTATATTTCATAAAATTTATATAATTATTTGGATATAATAATATAATATTTCTAATTCTATTCAATAATAAATATGATAATATATTTACATTTTCATATATTTTATCCATATATTCTTTTTCTATGACTACACCATTAATTGTTTCTCCAATTAAATTTTTGACATAAATTTGAAAATCAGAATCAGATTTTTTAAAAATATCTCTTTTATTATCAAGAATTGCAAATATTTGTTTTCCAGTAAAATTTGTTTGTAACTCACTATCAACAATATATCGCATCATATTGCCGCCCTTAAATAAAAATATTATACAATCATCGGGTAAATTTAATTTTTTAATATAATTATTAATACCATTTGTTATAATAATATGTACCAGATAAAAAAAATTATATGTAGTATTATCATCATTATAAAAATGGTTATTTACAAATTTTGTCATATTATCTTTTAAAAATGTATCAGATTCATCAATTTCATCATTTATATCTCTATCAAAATATAATTTTGAATCTATTTTTTTATCAAATGAAAATAATTTATCAGGATTATCTTTATTATTTATAATATGATTAACAATATCATCCACATTAAATGTATTTATTTGTTTTATATTATCACGTAATTTTTGTCTATTATCTCCAATATTGTCATATGTTGTATCGTATAAATTTTCTACACTATTTATTATCATATTTGTAGGTATATTCCTATTTGAAATTTTGAAAATATTTATTTTATTTTCAATTAGATTAAATATTTCTCCACAAAATTTACTAATTAATATAACTCCACGTTCATTAAAATTAGAATAATTAATTGTTGTATACACGACATTACTATCTAAAATAGGATAAACAAATAGTCTTAAATAATTTTCAATATCATTTATTGAAGATACAGGTTTTAGTATTGGATTTTTGATAAAATCTGGTATATTGCGAAAAATTTTACCATTAATATTATTATCACTCACAAATTTTTTAATATTATTTATATCTCTAGTATTTATAGATTTTTTACCAGTTATAGGGTCTTTTACAGGTATTACTTTAATATCTTCTAATTTATAATATGTAGAATCATTCACATTTGTAAACCAATGTGAAATACCTTTTGTTTTACGATAATCTAATAATGATTCATAAATACCATTTTGTGTATATGTCCATACTCCATGATATATATGTGAATTTAAACAATCTTCGCATTGTATAATTAATTTAATTCTAGATGGTTCAAAAAATAATCTTAATAAAATATAATGTTCCATATATGTATAAGTTATACATGATCCACTTTGTTTATTTATATCATTTAATAAATATTGTAAAGAAAAAAATCCTACTCCGTCTGCAATATATTTATAATTTTTTATAAATAATGCTAACTGATCATATATAAATTTCTCAATATCATTTTTTGCATTATTAATAATTACAGAATCTACACTATTGTTAGTAATCAAATTTATGATTCGATCCATCCAATTATCATATAACACATTATATTTATTTGTAGATTCATAATGTAAGTTTTCATCAGAATATAAACATTTTTCTATTAAATCTGGTTGAATAGTATTATATTTTATTTTTAATTGTGTAATCAATAAATCACAAAATTGATTAAATTGGGAATTTAAAAAATCTATAAATTTATTTATATAACCCATAAATCCAAATCCATTAAAATTTGTTATAACATTATCAATATATTTTCTTGGCGTTACATTAAAACAAGATATTAATTTATTATTATTTGGATTTAAAATTGTATTTGGTGTAATAGAATTTTTTATATTTGTTCTAGCATCACCTTCTATCGCTTGAATTTCTGTATGAATAATATAAAAATTTATCATTTCTAAAATAAAACTTATATATCCTAATGCTAAAAATTTTTTATTCTGATTTATTGTACTTTTATCAGAAATATATAATTCAGTATTATCATTTTTTTGAAAATATTGTCTTGTTTTTTTCTCATCAAAAAATATATTTAATAAATCAGAAATACAATCTTTTGTATCTTTAGTTAATTCTAAATAACGTTTATTTGAAATAACAAATGTTATAGTATTATAATCAGGTTTATCAAAATAACGTTTAATTATATTTAAAATATCTTTTTCATCTTCAGATATCATAATATATATAAATATATAAATATAAAAAAATTATATTGATTTATTACTCTTACATGAATTACATGATATATAAGTTATTCTGTCAATTTTAATTAATTCAGTATGGCCAGATCTACATGATTCACATAATACGTATTGTTTAATATAATTAGTAATCACATCCATAATTTGATTTTGTCTAAACATTCCATTAAATTTTAATCCAGTACCTTCACCATCATCGAGATTATTTTCTTTAATAATAGAAGTATCAGTACTCATTTCTTTATTAATAAAATTTCGAAAATGTTCAACATCACGTCCAAGGGAATCGCATAATTTAATATAATTTGTGATATATGATTTTCTATTATGATTAACCACTTCAGGTCTAACAAATATTTTTTTTTGTTTTTTATTTTTATCGAGTTCAATATAAGCTCTTGATAAAAGTTCCATTGTAGTAAAGTCCATTATAATTATTGTATAGTTATTTTAATTATAATATAGTTAACTTTTATAATAATTTATAATATCAATTTTTTATATTATATATAATATATATAATATAATAATTTATAATATCAATTTTTTATATTATATATAATATATATATGAATTTGTCAAGAAACCATAAAATAGGTTTACTAATTTTATTAATAGTAATATTAGTTATAATATATTTATATTATAATAACAAAAAAGAAAATTTAGCTGTTATGTCTGACTTTGACCGTCATAATTATGAAGGTCAAATAATAAATAATTGTATTAAAGAAATAATTAATTCTTTTCCTCCAGAATATAATTATAAAAAAGATTTATACAATCAATTTACACGTTCATCATTAAATTTTTTATTAGCAGAAAATGGACCTTTTATGACAGAAAAATATATTAATAAAGAAATAAATATTATGGCAATGTTTAATGATGGCGGACGTACAATAGATTATTTAAATACATTTAAAAATACCGTAATTATAAATGATGATAAATTAAGAGTTTTATTATTATATAAAAGTGAAGATAATAGCGATATTGGAATTGCAATGTTTGATTTTAATAGTCTTGATTTTGTATTATTTAAAATAGATAATATTGATATTATTTATAAAACATATGAAAATGATAATATTGCATTTGGTATGAAAATAAATAATAATAATTTTTATGTTATGACAAAATCAACAGAAAATATTACTATTGATTTAATATTAAAATTACAACTTGAAAATAGTAATATATCACTGTTCCAATATTTAAATGATAAAGTAAAACAACAAAATATATCTGTTGTTATACAAAAATTTATAAATCATAAAAAAATTAATGAGTGTGTTGAAAAAAAATTAACGACACAACAAACAGCAGTACCACCAATGGCACCACCAACAGCAGTACCACCAATGCAACAAATACCACCAACAGCAGTACCACCAGCAACATCACAAACAGCAACATCGCAAACAAAAACATCACAAACAGAACAAACACGAATTGTACCAGATATTATAAATAATTTAAAAAAAAATGCAGTAACTGTTATAACATCAAGTGATCAAGATCTAAGAAAAGTATTAACCGATTCAACAAATACATATTTTTGTGTATTAGAGGGTAGTGATATAACGACACTAAAATATGATAACAATAATAATAAAATATCAATAATTTATGGTACATATTATGATATTACATCAAGTGTAAAAATGTCTGGTTCTAAAATATTATTACAAAATGATGGTAATTTAGTATTATATTATACTGATATGTCATCAAACCAAATACCTTTCTGGAGTACAGGTACGCAAACATTTGGTCCATCAAGTATGTTTTTAGATCAATCGGGAAATTTAATTATAAAAGCAAATAATGGTTCAGGATTATGGAATAGTTCCAAATATATAACCAATGGTGTTTTAAAATTAGTAAGTAATTATACTGGAGGAAATCAAATTAAAATAACACAATTAAATGCTATGATTGCACAAATAAATTCAGCATCACAACCAATATCCACGGGACAAACAGCAACACCACCAACAGCAGTATCACCAACAGCAGCAGTAACAACATCTAAATCACAAGATTTAGGCGATTTAATAGTGAAACACTGGAGAATCTATACAGAAAAAAAGGGAAATGACGTTTTATATTATACAAATGAAACAGGTGATGTTAGACCAATATCTAGTTTAAAAAATCCTAGTTTAATGTATTATGATATTAATAAACAAATAATATGTATGATAAGTTTGATTAGTACGGATTATGGCATATTTGTATGTGATTTAAATGATAAAAAAATACGAATATATAAACCTACATCTAAAATAATACTAATTAATGATGAAAATAGAAATGTATCAATAAGATTTATAAAAGAATCGGGAGATATAATAAGCGATTATACACTTAAAAATATAGTTGATATATTTATCAATAAGCAGACATTGGTTGGTAAATATGACATATTTAATATAGTTAGTCTAAGAGAACAAATTCCTATTGATGAACAATTGATATCAAAAATGCAAAGAGAAATACAAGCACCAATACAAGCACCAATACAAGCACCAATACCACAACCAACTCAAAATAATTGGGTATGCAATGGACGGTATAATGTACCACTTCAAATAAATGCGAATGGAAATGTTGAATGCATGGGTTCTGACGGAATAGGTTGTGATTGGAAACAAAATATTGATGAATGTAACAATTTAATTAAAAATCATACATACGAAGTAAAACCATTATCGTGTGGCGACATGCATAAACAATATTATGGGATTACAGGTTATGAAGATCCAAACCATTGGTGTAATTCATTAACAAGACCTGATGCACAAATACCACAACCAGTAACAACTATACATACTCCACAAAATGCCCAAAATCCTTCACCAATTATGTCTGATAAAAATCAAATATGTGCTGAATTTATAACTGAGAATAAAAATAAAGATATACAATTAGATACATATAATACTAAGTATTCAGACCAATTAAAAAAAATAGATTCGCAAAATAATATTATAAAACAACAATTAACACAAATACAACAATTACAACAATTACAACAAACACCAAAATCATCATTCAAATGGATACCAAACACAAAAATTGATAAAAATGCAAATAAAGTTGTAGGAGGTAAAGAAGGCAATAGAATATTATATGTATGTAACGCAAAATTTAATAACGGTGAACATAGCGGAAAAACATGGGATGATTATAATGCTTGTAATATTGGATGGGGAGGAAGGGAAATCCCTATACGTCCATTTAATTATTTAACATATTAAATTTAAAAAATTGATAAATATATATTTTAATTGACTAAAATATAGTTAACTAAATTATAGTTAACTATATAATATAAACAATGGCCTACACAGTAACACTCGATAATGGTATGACTGGTTATCTTAACCATAATATATATGATTTTTTCGTATCATCACTTGTTGGTGGATTTTGTGGACTAACAACATATTGCTCCCAAAAATTTAATAATAAAAAAACTAAAACTAAAACTAATACTAACACTAACACAATAGAATATTCGAAGACTCCAATATATCAATGTCTAGAAGCTTATATGAATAATCTATCAGAAGATGATAAACCATCTGATCTTGGAGAGAGAATGAAAATGTATGAGGATTATTCAGAATATAATATCGGTAATATTGATTCACAAACTGGTTTTATTGTACGCGTAGATGGTAGATGTTTTTCAAATTTACTTCGTCAACTTAAAAATCAAGAAATCATAGAACTAAAAACACCATTTATGTCTGATTTTGTAAAAGCGATGCAACTTACTACAAGTGATTTACTAAAAGAATTTAATGCATCTACTGGTTATACTCATTCTGATGAAATATCATTATATTTTAAAGCTTTAAATTCACCAAATGATGAAGAGGAAGATATGAAAGAACATATTTTTGGCGGACGTGTGCAGAAATTAATCAGTTTAATCTCTAGCTATGCATCTACACGTCTTATTAAACATCTATCCGATATAAACAAAACAAAATTTGAATCAATTCTTGATCGTATAACATTTGATGGGAGAGTAATATGTTTTCCTTCAAATTTTGAAGTATGTAATTATTTCTTATGGCGATCAAAACAAGATTGTTTTAGAAATTTTGTATCAGAAATATGTTATATGCATTTTCCTAAAAAATCACTTGACAAACTAAATGTAGACGAACGTATTACTAAACTTCGTAATGAAAAACATATTGATATTAATGATTATAATATATTTCTAAGACGTGGTACATTTGTAAAACGAGAATTGGACCATTATGAAAAAGACAATGTTAATTATTGGCGCAATTTATATATTAAATTTGCACTTCCAAATCTAAAATGTAATGACGAATATACAGAACTTTTTGAATGTAAAAATTTTGAAGAATGGGAATTCCAAGATATTGAATTTGAACTACTCGGAAATTGTTAAAATATATTTTTTTAAATATAATTTTTTAAAATATAATATATAATATATAATATATTATGTTATCAGAATGTGTTATAGATTTTTTAAAAAAATATAAAAAGTATATTTTTGTAATATGTATTGTATTTGCTATTATATTTTTATGGAAACTTAGTAATAAACAAGAAAATATGGATGGTGGTGGTGCGGGTTTAACAATAGGAGCATTTTTATCATATTGCTGTGGTACTCTTATATGTGGTTGTTTACTACCATTTTGTATTATGTATTTCATAACAAAATCTGCTGCATCTGCAGCAATTGAGTCAACACCTTGTCGTTCAATTGCAAGTTCACCAGTGCCTATGCAATAAATTGTCAACTAAATAATAATTGTCAACTAAATAATAATTGTCAACTAAATAATAATTGTAAAATTTATTTTTTCTTATTTTTATTTATATGAGTGTTATTGATACAATTAAAAAAAATATTGAAATAAATAAAGATAATATATATTCATATATAGTAATAATTTTATTATTTGTTGGGATTATTGCTTTATATAGATATTCTAAAAAAGTAAATTCTAATAAATTGGATAATAATAAAATTATTAAACAAGAAATAAATCAAAATAGTATAATTAAATCAAATACGATTGATTTTAGTGGTAATTTTGGTATTCATATAAATAAAGAGTCTGATAAAATAAATATAAGTGAATATATGAATAATGAGAATGAACTTATTTCAGAAAATAAAAAATATAAAGTTAAATTTGTAAATGGTATGATATATTTATTTAATAATGTATCTGGAAAAACAATACGTTCATTAGATTCAAATGTAAGTTATCAATTTTATAAAAAAGATAAATATTCCTATACAGAAAATGATAAAAAAATAATAAATAATGGATTAATATTTATTACAAAAAATCAAATAAATGATACAGGATATACTATTAAACTTGTTATCTTAAATAAAGATGGTAAAATATTTGAAACAGTCCAAATTGGTAATGAAAAATCAAATGCATATTTAAAACTTGATGATTGTGGTAATCTTATTTTATATGTCGATGATAAAGAAAAAATAGATATATTTAATCTAGTGGAGTTATAATTTATGGCATATATTCATTATTTTTATATTTAATAACTTTTATAATATCACAATTTATATCATATATTGTATGATCTCCGTTTAATTTATTATTTACATAGAAACCTCTTTTATGGACTGAACCATTTTCATAAAATTCTATAATCTCCCCGTGTTTATTTTTCTCGCATTTAGTAATGTTTACATAATTTTTACCTAGATATTTCAATTCACTTGATTTATCATATTTAAAATTACAAAGTAATTTTAGATTTTTATTATTATAATATTCTTTATATTCTCCATCTAAACACCCATCGATATAATTGCAAATTATTTTTATTTTATTATTATCTGTATTAGGATTATTTTCATCATAATATTCTATTTTTTTTCCATGTAATTTATTTTTAAGATAATTTAATTCCATTAAAAGCTTTCCATATTTATTATATGTATTATATACACCGTTAAAATGATTATTTTCGTATGATATTTCAGTATTTAATATACCATTAGGATAATATGTTTTATGTATACCATCTTTTTTACCATTAATATAATATTCTTGTTTTTCTATCTGTCCAGTTAGATAATATTTTATAAATTCACCATCTATTTTATCATTAATTAAAACATATTTTGAACATATATTACCATTTTCATAATATTTTTCTATATATATTTTTTTAGGATTGTCTGATATAATTTTTGAATTTTCTATTAATAAATTATTTTTAAATATTTTTTTATCAATAAATTTATTATCAATATAATTATTTTCTATCCTTATATGTTTATCACGTATATATATTTTTTCTATACCATTTATTGAACCATTAATATGATAAAATTCTTTTGTCAACCGTCCAAAATCATCATATTCTTTATGATTTCCGGTATATCCATTTTCAAAGAATAACATTTGATAATCTTCAAAAAATCTATAATAAAAACATTCATCACGACTTTTAAATGTATTTTTTAAATTATATTTTTGTCCTTTTTTAAACATTAATAATTCGTTCACCATTTGGTTGGTTGTAAAATCCTCGATTTCAACTAATTCTTCATTGTTTAATGTTAATATATATTTATTTACTTTGGCATAACGTAATCCAAACTGTAGTTGTACTTTAGACATTTTTAATTAAGTTGTATAATTTAGTTGTATATTTAGTTATTTAATTATTATTTTTATAAATCAATTTTTTTCAGATTTTATATTATATGACAGAATATAAAATAATCGAAGAATTAGGTCGAGGTATGTTTGGTACCGTATATAAGATAAAATATAAAGATAAATATTTTGCAATGAAAATAGAGCATATTTTGGATGAGGATAAAGAAAAAAATATTAAAAGTAATGTATGGAGAGAGATAGATTTTATGACAA
>VFQS010004145.1_pt1 | contig 10656 bp, 13 predicted proteins | sample 3512361 | NCBI WGS metagenome assembly VFQS01 (sample SAMN10412375, study PRJNA504923) | tailings metagenome | isolation source: Relicate 1 Philex TSF3 active mining | place: Philippines | reverse complement strand
TATGGTTGGCTGAGCGAAGTCGAAGCCACTCGCATCTCATTTAGGATTGCTATATAGTTTTAGAAATTATTCCTGAAGCTTTTACTATCAGCTTTGTCCTATAAGCAAATCATGAGTTGAAGTTGCTTTTGCGCTACTGGGCAACGACTCTGAACCAGAGCCAGATCTTGCCGTTGTGAGATTTGATGCTCATGAATATTCCTTTCGACATCCTGAAGCATCGGATATTTATCTATTGATCGAAGTTGCTGATTCAACTATTGCCAAAGACCGCAATCAGAAAGCGCGTATCTATGCCAAAAATCCGATTTTAGAATATTGGATTATTGATTTACAAAAGCGGCAAGTTTATGTTTTTCGTCAGCCAGAGGAAAACACCTATCGCGAAGAACTTATTTTGAATAACAGTGATAGTATTGCTATTCAAGCTTTTCCTGATGTAGCGATCGCATTAGATGCTATGTTTCCTATTGCAGAGAATTTACAAAGTTAACCAGATATTCCTATGACTTCACCTTGGGCGGGAGAATTAGAATTAGAATTTGCGAAACGGAATCAACAAACTGTATTAACCCGCAATTACACTGTCGCACCTTGGAAAATTCAGCGATCGCTTTATCCCGAAGGTGAAGAAATTTGTCATTGCATTCTCTTGCATACCGCAGGTGGTTTGGTGGGAGGCGATCGCCTATCTGCAAAAATTCATTTGCAACCGCAAACCCAAGCTCTAATTACTACGGCAGCCGCTAGCAAAATCTATCGCAGTACAGGCGCGGAATCTTTACAAAATCTCCATATTCACATCGATGAAGGGGCAAGTTTAGAGTGGTTTCCACAGGAAACAATAGTATTTTCGGAAGCGCAGTATCGTCAGCAAACCAGAATTGAACTCGCACCCGCCGCTACTTTGACCATGTGGGAAATTGTCAGGTTTGGGCGCACGGCTAGGGGTGAGAAATTTCTAGATGGGAATTGGCGATCGCATACGGAGGTATGGCGCGACGAAAGCCCGCTATGGATTGATCGGCAATATCTCAATGGAAATTCGGAAATGTTAGGGAGTCCTAATGGCTTAAATAATAATGCGATCGCTGCAAGTTTTATCTTTGTCGGCGCAAATGTAGAGCCTGAGATGATTACGCGCATTCGTTCTACTTGGGAGCAAGGAAATTATCAAGGAATCTCAGGAGTGACGCGATCGCTTTCTGGTTTGGTTTGTCGCTACTGTGGTGACTCCTCCAGTGATGCCCGTAAATGGTTTCAACAAATTTGGCAGCTTTTGCGTGTATCCTATAGGGATAGAGCAATATGCATACCTAGAGTTTGGTAAGTTTCTAGTTTTGGCTTCGCCAAAAACAGAAACAAAATAAATGCATACCTAGAGTTTGGTAAGTTTCTGATTTGGCTTCGCCAAAGCTAGAAACTCAATAAATCCATACCTAGAGTTTGGTGAGTTTGTGAGTTTGGCTTTGCCAAAATCACAAACTAAGTAAATGAGTTTGGTAGATATTCATGCAACTTACGCCTCAAGAGAAAGATAAATTATTGATTTTTACGGCTGCATTACTAGCAGAGCGTCGTAAAGCTAAAGGCTTGAAATTAAACTATCCTGAAGCGATCGCCTTTATCACTGCCGAGATTTTAGAAGGAGCAAGGGAAGGTCGCACGGTTGCCGAATTAATGTCTTACGGTGCGACTTTGCTCACCCGTGATGATGTGATGGAAGGTATTCCCGAAATGATTCATGATGTGCAAGTGGAAGCAACTTTTCTCGATGGAACTAAGCTTGTAACAGTACATAATCCTATTCGCTAGTTTAGCTATGGAGGTTTGAAATGCTTGCGATCGCAACACCCCAGAAACAACAAAAAACAGAGGTAGAACAGAAACTTACCTTCGAGCAGTTTCTAAAAGTTTATCCAGAATATGGACATTATGAACTTATTGATGGTGAGCTAGTTGAAATTTTTGAGATGGCATTTACACGCAATCATGACGATGTTGGAGAGTTTATCGATAGACGTTTTTATCGTGAAGTCGAACGATTATCTCTTAACTATGTCATTAAGAGAGCGGTTCCTATAAGAAGTATCGACCAAGACGGAAATGAGCGTGGGCGCGTACCTGACTTAAGTGTGATTGATGCAACATCTTGGCGCTCTAATCGTAGTGACTATCAAGGATTTCGCGACAAAATCCAGTTGGCTGTTGAAGTAGTTTCTACAAACTGGGAAGATGATTATGTTGACAAGTTTGAAGAATATCAACGCTTAGGCATTTCTGAATATTGGATTGTGGATTATTTAGCGATCGCTAGTCGTGAATTTTTAGGTAATCCCAAAGTCCCTACGGTGTTTGTGAATTTGCTAGATGAAAATGGCAAATATCAAACAACTAGATTTATAGGAGATGACAAAATTAATTCGCGGACTTTTCCTGAACTGGACTTAACTGCTGCTGCAATTCTCAACATCTAGTATGTAGCGCTACATCCCAATTAAATAACAATCAAATACTAATGGAGATAAATCTATGATTGTTGGTGAGATCATTACTCAAGAAGGTGATATTGAATTAAACGCTGGGCGCGAAGTGATTACGCTCAAGGTTGCTAATTCAGGCGATCGCCCGATCCAAGTTGGTTCCCATTACCATTTCTATGAAACCAATCGAGCTTTAATCTTTGATCGCGATCGCGCCAAAGGCACACACCTCGATATCCCTGCGGGAACTTCCATCCGCTTTGAACCGGGGGATGAGAAAGAAGTAAATCTAGTTCCCTATGTGGGTACTCGCGAGATTTATGGATTTAATGCTTTAGTCGAAGGTAAATTGGAGAATTAAACAAATGAGTTATAGAATGTCGCGCCGTGCCTACGCAGAAACCTATGGCGCAACCGTTGGTGATAAAGTTCGCTTAGCCGATACGGAATTATTTATTGAAGTGGAACGCGACTACACCACCTATGGCGATGAAGTCAAATTCGGTGGTGGGAAAGTAATCCGTGATGGCATGGGACAATCACCAATTACTAACGCCAATGGAGCCGTTGATGTCGCGATTACTAATGCCCTGATTCTTGATTGGTGGGGTGTGGTGAAGGCGGATGTTGGAATTAAAGATGGCAAAATTGTCGCGATCGGGAAAGCGGGAAACCCTTACGTTCAGGACAATGTAAACATCATTATCGGTGCGGGTACAGAAATAATCGCAGGAGAAGGAAGGATTCTCACCGCAGGGGGGATTGATACCCATATCCATTTCATCTGTCCCCAACAAATTGAAGTAGCGATCGCCTCTGGCGTAACAACCATGATCGGTGGTGGTACGGGGCCAGCAGTCGGCACAAATGCAACAACTTGTACCCCCGGTCCTTGGAATATGTACCGTATGTTACAAGCCGCCGATGCCTTCCCAATGAATTTAGGATTTCTCGGTAAAGGTAACAGCAGCAAACCTGAAGGCTTAGTCGAACAGGTGGAAGCGGGTGCGATCGGCTTGAAGCTCCACGAGGATTGGGGCACGACTCCCGCCACGATTGATACTTGCTTAGGTGTTGCCGATGAGTACGATGTGCAGGTTGCCATCCACACCGACACGCTCAACGAAGCGGGATTTGTGGAAGATACGATCGCCGCTTTTAAAAATCGTGTGATCCACACCTATCACACCGAAGGTGCAGGCGGCGGTCACGCCCCCGATATCATCAAGATTTGCGGTGAAGCGAATGTGCTTCCTTCTTCCACAAATCCCACTCGTCCTTATACTTTAAATACGCTTGATGAGCATTTGGATATGCTGATGGTCTGTCACCATCTCGATCCGAGTATTCCCGAAGATGTTTCTTTTGCTGAATCAAGAATTCGTCGCGAAACGATCGCTGCGGAAGATATTCTCCATGATATCGGTGCATTTAGTATGCTTTCCTCGGACTCGCAAGCAATGGGAAGAGTCGGCGAAGTGATTATCAGAACTTGGCAAACTGCTCACAAAATGAAGGTGCAGCGAGGAGTTCTTTCTAGTCCCGAAGCTACCAGATCCGACAATTTCCGCGCACAGCGCTATGTTGCCAAGTACACGATTAATCCTGCGATCGCGCATGGTATTTCCGAGTATGTCGGTTCTATTGAAGTTGGCAAAATCGCTGACCTCGTTCTCTGGCATCCTGCCTTTTTTGGAGTCAAGCCCGAAATGGTGTTAAAGGGTGGCTTTATCGCATGGTCACAGATGGGCGATGCCAATGCCAGCATTCCCACACCGCAACCAGTCTACATGCGCCCGATGTTTGGCAGCTATGGCGGCGCGATCGCGCCCACATCTTTTACCTTTGTGTCTCAAGCTGCAATGGAGCGAGGTATCCCTACCCAACTAGGCTTACAGAAGCAAGTACTTACGGTTAAAGGAACTCGTAATATTAGCAAACGTGACTTAAAACTCAATGACGCTTTGCCAGTGATGGAAGTAGATCCAGAAACCTATGAAGTTCGTGCTGATGGTGAATTATTGACCTGTGAGCCTGCATCAGTATTGCCGATGGCACAGCGATATTTCTTGTTTTAAATACTGTTTTCAATAGCGCGAGTTCAGAATAATTTGAAACGGTTTTTGAGAGAGGGGTTGCTACGCAACCCCTCTCTCAAAAACCAAAAGTAAAAGCCTTGCGACGCAAGGCTTTTACTTTTGGTTTTTTAAAATTTGTTAGCTTAACCCGAACTGGCGTTATTTAAGACATTATTCAAGGCATTAATAATTTACTAAGGAAATAATAGGAACTTCAGGCAAAGCCTGTCTACCATTAAGAAAATCTAGCTCGATTAAAAATCCATATCCAAGCAATTCTGCACCAGTCTGCTGAACTAGTTTTGCAGTCGCTGCCGCAGTCCCTCCCGTAGCGATTACATCATCGATGATAACTACCCGTTCACCCTGAGCAAGTGCGTCTTGATGTATTTCTAAAGTATCGGTTCCATATTCAAGGGAATATTCAACCCGATATACTGCTGATGGTAATTTTTTGGGCTTACGCACAGGTACAAAACTAGCTCCTAGACTCATTGCTAATGCTGCACCGAGGATGAACCCTCTTGACTCAATGCCAATAACAGCATCAACTTCCCCAATATTCAATTCTGCAAATTTTGTTTGAAAGCCTTGGATAATTGAGGTCAAACCGTGAGGATGGGCTAACAAGGGCGTAATGTCACGAAAGATGATGCCTTGTTGAGGAAAATCGGGAATATCGCGAATAATGCTTTTAAAGTCCATAGGGATGATTGCTAGATAACTTCACAATCTTAGCTGTATCCGCGATCGCATGGAATAACTAAAATATTGAAAACATGGCTGTGCCATGCTTCCAATATTTTCTCTTGAGTTAGACTATAAGTAGGCAAATCTATGTTGTGTTCTTTAATTACTAAGGAGCATAAAACCATGAAAATAGTATTAGCGGTGATCGCAGCTCTTGGAACAATAGGTGCTTTTTCAGAAAGCGCGATCGCTGATGTGTCAATTAGCATTAGATTTGGCTCAAGTCCTACTTATAGCTCTTATCGATCTAATGTATGGTCTACATACCCTAACGTTCCATACCACCCCAACAATTACGATCACCATCACCGTAATAATTCTTCAGTAATCGTTCGTAAGGTTTACCCCGCTTCTCCTTACTACCGTAGCAACTGGAACTATATTGTCCCATCCACAGTAATACGGCGCTCTAATATTTATGAGCACCATTACAACAACTATGGCGATCGCTATATTATCCAAAGAAGTTTTATTCGCATCAGGTAGAAAAAGAGCCTGCAAAATGCAGGCTCTTTCTAATTATGGCGGGTGGTGCTTTGCACTACCTGCCATAAACTGAGTAATTAAGTAGGCTGTTTGATATTTTCTTCGCCTTTAGTAATTGTGATCGACTCAATGCGATCGCCCACTTGAATTTTTTCGACTAGTTCCATACCTTCGGTTACATAACCAAAGACCGCATAGGAACCATCAAGGAAGTAAATATCATCAAGGGCAATATAAAACTGACTAGAGGCAGAATTAGGAGACTGAGAGCGTGCCATCGCGATCGCACCTTTGTTATGGCGTAGCTTAGGCTTTTGGGTTGGAGGTAAAATTTCGCCATAGACAGGTTGCTTGGCTCCATCAGGCAAAATTTCGAGGGGAATATATCGGGGCTGAGATGTCACAGGATCAACAAAGTTTCCAGTCCCATTGCCAAGGGGATCGCCACCTTGAGCAACAAAAGGCGTAGGTTCTTTGACCACTCGATGGAAGTTCAAACCATTGTAGAGACCACGTTTCACAAGATCAGCAAAGTTACCTGCGGTCACGGGAGCATTATTTCCATCAAGCTCGATCTTGACGGTTCCCGATTTTAGTTTTAAATCCACTGTTGCTGTACCTTTTAGCTGCACAAACTTCGCAAGCGCCGCTTCTAGCGAATTTGGGCTAGCACTAGGAGTAGCTTCAGGAGATTTGGTAGGCTTAGTAGTCGCTGCATTAGAAGTTGTTGATGCTGTAGGAGATGCACTGGCAGACACATTACTACTATTACTGCAACTAGTCAGTAATAGGCTGATTGCTAAAAAAGAACTGAGAATCCAACGTAACATTTTTATTCCTTGATAATTTCAGTATCAATATAAACCGAAAAACGGCAGCGCTAATATAGATAAGAATGGGCAGCGCGAAGCGCTGCCCATTCTTATCTATACAAACAAGGGGCTTAAGCTCCTTGTTTGTATAGATATTAAAAAAGGCTCCTAGGAGCCTTTTTCGTTATAAACCTTCTAGTGGTACTGCCAAAAACTTAGCAATTTCGGCGGCGCGATCTTCGAGCACATTTAAGGCGATTGGTTGACCAACTTCTGACAGAGGCAGATCTCCTCTACCCTTGACCCGCAAATATAGCGCTCGCCTAGGGTTTAACCCTTCACGAATTTCTACACGTACTGCTTGAACATCAGAAATCTTGTAGGTCAGTTCAATATTTTTGCTTTGGCTGCGTCCACGACGAAAAATAGTTACTTTGCCACTGTTGCGATCGAACTCGTTATAGCCACTACCATAATCAACGGCAATAACATATAGCAAATATATTTCTAGTAAAGTACCAGCAATACCATAAAAAGAAAGGGCTAATCCTTGTGGTACAAAGTTGAGGCTTAAAGGCTCGGTAAATGGTAACAAGTTAATTTTTAAGAAACTAGATAGACCTGCTAGCAAGAAGCCCAACGCACCTATGGCAACAATAACCGCAAAGCCATAGTTACTAAAGCGTCGTGACCCAACAATGTCATATCGCAGAACATTGGATTGAGATTTTGTAGTTACCATCGGTTGAAATAATGTTATGTGAGAAAAATTACTATATTTAGAAAAATAGTATATAGCGGCTTGCAGCTTCTCGCCAAATATCCGCCAAGTTCTAAGCTATGATGCAAAGGGTTTGCTAAGAAATAATTCGCAGAGTATCTTACATACACAAGCCACTCAAGGCTGACATCCAAATTGACTGTCACTTATTGTTACTTAATACTTCCCAATTAATCGTGAAAAAATCTCTCAACTATTCCCTAAAGCAAAGTGTTCTAGCTGCGATCGCTGTTAGCTGTGTTTCAATCCTATCAGCTTGCCAGCAACCAACCGCTCCAACTGAAACTGCGACCTCTCCAGCCCCATCTGCTAAACCGACTGCTACCACTGCGGCATCTCCTAGTGCTTCAGCATCCCCTAGCGCTAGTGCCTCGGCAAAACCTACGGAAGCAGCATCCGATAAGAGCGCTACCAGTGTAGCTAGCCTTGATAAAATTGCTGGAGAATATAAAGTTGTTTTAGACCCTAAAGTTTTGGCTGAAGCTGAAAAAGACGGAGTTAAGTCTGTTACTGGTAAGTGGACGATTAAGTCAGAAGGCAGTTTTGAAGCGACATTAAAAGCAGTTTCTACTAAAGATGAAGTTCAAGAGATTAAGACTGCTGGCAAGATTTCGATCAAGGATGGCAAGGTTGTCTCTCAGGTCGAAACTGTGAATGGAGAAAAGCCACCTCAAGCTCCTCCTGAGCAACCCTATACCCTATCTGCTGATGGGAAAGAGTTACAAGCTGACGGTCAGCCTGTAAAACTAGTTAAGCAATAAATCCCAATTTTGAAAGTGCCGCAAAGCGGCACTTTCAACAAGCAACTATGTATAATGCCTTTTATTCATCTCACGATCGCATTTATAGTTTTGAGGAATTAGCATTTCCGATTGATGGCGTTGAACTAGATAGCAAGTTAGCTGAAGATACAGGAATTAATCACGATCATTCCACAAATTTGATCACAAAGCGACCATACATATTTTTCAATATGGTATCTAGTGTGGATGGGAAAGCCACAACCTATGCGGAGCAACTAACGGGTTTGGGTTCTCGCCCCGATCGCAATTTGATGAAGCGATTGCGATCGCAGGTGGATGCGGTCTTAGCGGGCGGTGGCACATTGAGACATGATGCCTTTATTCCCACATTACCTCCAGAACTATTAGAGGAGCGTCAGAAAAACTTTGAGCATCTTCAACCCCTCGGCATTGTCATCAGTAGTTCAGGTGATTTGCCTAAAGATCATCGATTTTGGAATGCTGGCAAGGGTTTAAGAATTGTCTTGCTAGGTGAAAATGCATCACCTGAATCATGGCTATACGAAAAAGCGCAAGTCTTTCGATTTCCTGTCCAAAATCAGCAAATTGATTTAAAACAAGTATTGTCAATGCTCTATGCCAAACTGGGCATTAAAAGACTACTAGTAGAAGGGGGCGCTACCCTAAATTATTCGCTGATCTCTCAAGGTTTTGCCGATGAGTTATTCCTCACCTTATCACCACATATCGTCGGTGGAGTCAAGAATACTTCGATTATTGCGGGAGATGATTATGGGCTGGGTGGTGGTGAGTTACCGAAGCTCAAATTGCGATCGGTTTATCATCATGATTCCGAACTATTTTTGCGATATCAATTTGACCATTCAATTTGATCGTTAAATATGACTACTGTTGCGCTAGTTGCGTTTATTTGCTTGCGAATATGTTTCTGGCTATTCGCGCCACCAAATCCCGATGAAGCTTACTATTGGCTTTGGGGTCAGCATTTAGATTTTTCCTATTACGATCATCCGCCTTTGCAGTCATGGCTACAGGGACTGATTACTGCAACCTTCGGAAAGTCTCTCTTCACTTTGCGATCGCTAAATGTCATTACCAATGGCATTTTTTTCTATACCTATTACCGCATTCTCCAATATCTCTATGGAGATCGCGCTAAGCGTTATATCTGGTGGGTCACTCTCGCTATTATCGCTTCACCTTTATATAGCATCATGTTGTCATTGGCATGGCATGACCATCTGGCGATTACTTTAAGTTTAGTGGGTGCTTATTTATGTATCAGGTTTCTGGATGAATATCTCGCGAATGGCAAAGGCGCAAATTGGCGACTATATGGCAGTGCGATCGCTCTAGCACTAGCACTAATCACCAAATACAATTCCCTATTTACGACCTTGGGTTTATTAATAGCGATCGCTACGCATACTCAATTAAGAAAGCTATTTAGGGATTTACGGCTTTGGCTATGTGCGGTCATCTATGCGATTATTTTTTCCCCAGTTATCTATTGGAACTATAGCAATAATTTTCAATCCTTCCGTTTTTACGCCAGTCGCAGTATTGATACTGGTACACCACTCATGCGATTGCTGGAGCCTCTGGGATTTGTTGGTATCTCCCTATTAATGCTTTCGCCTTTTGTCGCATGGTTATTATGGAAAGGATTTTTCAAGGAATTACCAAATCAAGAAACAGTCTATAAACATATTGCTCTATGGACATTTGCCGTTCCTACAGTTCTGCTGATGTGCATCTCTCTAGTTTCCACAGCGCTCTATTATTGGAATATTCACGCTTACTTATTGCTGTTTCCCCTATTGCCATTAGCAGTTTCCTCTCTCAATGACAGAGGTGCTAGAGGTAAGAGTAAAGTTTTCTATGCAGCACAAGGAGCAGGCTTACTATTCACGGCTCTATTTGTTTGGAATTCCTGTATATTTCCCGTGAGTGCTCTTTTGGGTAAGGATGGGGATCAAGATGGGAGAATGTTATTTGGATGGAGTGAAGTTGCCGCAGAAGTGCAAAAAATTGCAAATACTTTACCAGAACAACCGTTACTCATCTCCTCTGATTATCGCTCGGCGGCGGCTCTTGCCTATGAGATGAATTATCCTCAGGTCACAGCACTTTCCAAGCGCATTAGTCAATTTACAATTTGGAATTTGCAAAATGCGACGCAACAAACAGGCAAAAGTGCAATTTTAGTCTCCGATCAATGGTATCCATTAACCAATGAAGCGATCGCAAATTTCGATCAAGTACAACCAGTTAGCAAAGTAGCGATTTTGAGATTTGGTGTATATTTAAAGACCTACGAAATTGCGATCGGCAAGAATTATCAACCATAAAGATATAGCAATCCTAAATGGTATGGAAGCGCACCCCTTCGGGGTGCGTTTCCATAAACCCCAAAATCTACAAATGATTTAGGACAACTATCTATATATACTTTAGTTTGGACTAATAGGCAGGAATGAGAGAGAAACAAAAAGACACGAG
>VFQS010004144.1_pt1 | contig 10658 bp, 5 predicted proteins | sample 3512361 | NCBI WGS metagenome assembly VFQS01 (sample SAMN10412375, study PRJNA504923) | tailings metagenome | isolation source: Relicate 1 Philex TSF3 active mining | place: Philippines | reverse complement strand
GGGCGGTCACCTGCTGAGTCGGCGTGAGCGGGAGTCTCGCCTGGCACTGGGTGTCGTTCCACAGGATCTGGCGATTTATCCGGACCTGACAGCCCGTGAGAATCTGCAGTTTTTTGGACGACTGTATCAGCTTGGCGGTCAGCGATTGCAGGATCGGGTGGAGTATGCACTGAGGCAGACGGGGCTGGATGGTCGTGCCGACGACTATGCGGGCCTGTTTTCAGGTGGGATGAAGCGGCGTCTGAATTTTGCGGCGGCGATACTGCACGAGCCTCGTTTGCTGATTCTGGATGAGCCGACGGTTGGTGTGGATCCGCAAAGTCGTGCGCATCTGCTGGATTGTGTGCGGCAGATGCAGCAGTCCGGTACGGCGATCATCTACGCCAGCCACTATATGGAAGAGGTGCAGCAGTTGTGTTCGCGGGCTGCGATTGTGGACCGTGGTCGACTGCTGGTGTGCGATTTCATCGCTGGATTGCTGCAGCAGATACCTCTGGAGGTGGAGTTGCGAGTGGATTTGAGTTCGCTTCCGGGAAGTTTTGTTCCCGGGGCCGGCGTGCAGGTGGAGCGTGATGGCGGCGACTGTGTCCTGCGGCTGGTGAGCGACTCAGGTGGCGAAGCAAATGTTGCAGCAGAGGTGACTCGGGTGCTGCAGCAGCTGGTGTCTGCGGGAGCCGGGTTGCGATCGATTCGGACGCATGATCCCAGTCTGGAGAGATTGTTTTTGCACATGACAGGCAGCCGCCTGCGGGATTGAAGTTACGGGACAAGACCGCGAAGGCTGCCGGGTGTCACGGATTGGGCGACGTGCGAGTGCCAAGGATCAACGGGTGCCTGGCGGAACCGGGGGCTGTGGGGGAATACACAACCTTCTGGCGTTTTCCGACAGATTCGGCCAGCCGTTGTGCGCGGTTCGCGGTCCACTGAGACAGGTCGTCAAAGCTGAGCTGCTGGTCCTGCCATAATGCGGCAACGGCTTTGTCGGCTTCAGGCGTCTGACTGTGACCGAGCAGTGCTTCACGCACCGCGGTCATCAGGGACGAGTTTCCGCGTTCGCCGGGTTGAACCTGCCATCCGGCGGACTCAATCGCTTCCGTCTGGTCCGTGAAGATCACATGTCGACCGTGCGGTCCGCGGCACTCACTGAACGCCGCTTTGGCTTCATTGCGTGCTCGCTGGGAGTGACTGGCATCGACAATCCAGAGGACATCGCAATCTGACTGATTGATTGGGTCGCAAAGATTTTTCCAGCGAATTCCTTCGCGGCCCAACTGACGCAGATCTCCGGGGTCCACCTGTGGAGGCAGGAAGAAGAATTCTTCGAGTGCATTCAGGCGGATACTGCTGCCGCGTGCGACTGTGCGGGAGACGCCCTGTCCGGAGACGACGACAATTATAAGGTCATCCGGTGAGGCACGTTTTTGCCGTTCGCTCAGAAAGGCATTCAGGTTCAATCGGACCGTTTCCATGGAAACTGCTTTGTCCGCGAGAACGCGGGCTTCGGTGATCGAGTTTTTCCGACTGTTCGTCAGCGTTTGCAGATCATTTCGGAAGGCCGTGACACTCTGTACTGAAAACTGCAGCGGCTGAATCTTCTGGTAGGCATCAACCGCCAGTGCCAGGAGAAAGACTCGAGCCTGCGGATCCGGGGTCGTGGCACCGGTCAGCACGGTGACGGCCGCCTTGCTCTGATCACTGCTTGCCAGATCGTTTCCAATTTCACGTGCCGTGACGGAAAACTGGTTAGCAGCTTCGAGTGTCTGGCTGGACCAGGTGATTGTGAGGATTCCATTCTGAAGGGCCCGATTTTGTTCGATCAGGTGGCGTCCATTTTGTGCCGCCTGAATTTCGAAAGCGTTGGCATCCTGCGGCTGTGCGAACGTCACCTCTGCGGTGACAGGGATCGGGAGTTGTGCCTGTGCCTCGAGTCCATCGGGCGGATTCAGAATGCGAATTTCGGGCAGCGAAAGGACTCGATTCCGGAGTTCAATCTGCAGGTCGCCGACTACCGGGCGGTTGAGCGCTGCAAGTGCCTCAGGGACGCTGCCGGTCTGCAGCACCTGTCTGATGACCTCCGGCTTTTCATACTCCTTCTGCAGATGTTCAGCGGGTTCATAACGCGGCGGCAGTGCGACGCCGCGGTTAATCTGCCAGCCGAACAGTCGATCACCGGAAACGATGGACGCATCGAACCAGCCTTCCGGCGTAAACAGTACCCATTCGCCAGTTTTGTCAGTGACCAGTGTCAGCAGTGGTTCCCAGCCAGGATTGATCCGGCGCGCGCCGATCTCCTGATTGTTCGGGTCGAATCCCGTGCGGGGCAGCCAAAGATCCAGAGTGGCCCACGCGGGGTGTGTGCTGAACAGCCGGGCTGTTTCAGCGGGGTCCTGCACCAGCTGATCCGGCTGCAGGGCGGTCCTGACCGCAGCAATTGCGTCACCATCCCTGATGCCGCGTGCGTAGAGAATTCCGGCGGGATTCAGGTCTGAGAACTTTACGGTACCGTCGGGCTGAAGGGCGATTCGGCCTCCAAAAATCGAACGCTGCGTTTCCTGTTCAATCCCCTCAAGGCTCCAGATTTTCACGGTTTGGTCCGCTGCAGCCGAGGCCAGAAAACGCTGATCGGAGGACACTGAAAGATCACGAATGGTTCCGGCGTGATCGCGAAAATAGCGGACGAGCTGCAGAGGCTGCTGGTCGTCGGACGGGATGCGGTACACAAAGATACCGTCAATCAGCGTCGTACCGATGGCTACTGCCTGAGGACGTTCCGGGGTGCCCTGGAGGAATGCGAAGGCGCCGGAAAATGTTCCCTGATCCATGACGCTCAGCTGAACAGGAGACGGTTCTGCGCGACTGCCAGCCGGTGGCACCAGCCGGAGGATCTGCGTGCGTCCATCGTCCGAAATCGGCTCTGCCGCGACGGACCATCCGGGTGCAAAGGTATCGGGACCATTCACGGGCTGGGTCGGCGTGCCGGCCGGTGACGGAGGCAGCTGTTCCAGTTCACCAGTACCTGGTTCCAGCTGCCAGATGTGTGATTGCGAGTCCGTCAGGTGCAGCTGATAACCGTCGGGTGCTGCCGAATTGCCAGTCACGAAGCGTGCGGTTTGAAAAGCTCGTCCGCGTCCCACGACCGACAACGGGGCAGTCGTCAATGGTCGTTCAGCAGCTTCTCCGCCAGCGTCACGCAGGTTCCACAGCAGAGCCGTTTCGGCAACGTCATTGCAAGCCAGCAGGTGCGTGGACTCGGGACTGAAGCAGAGCGTTTCGCAGCAGCCCTCGCCAGTGAACCGAACAATGTCCCGCAGCTTCAGTGAGGGCAGGTCGAGCAGTGTGATGAAGGATGTCACCTGCTGATCGCCGTCCGGCGTGAGGCCGTCACCAGCGATCGCGAGCAGCGTTGCGTCCGGAGCGAGGGCTGCTGTGGTGATCGACGGTTCCAGCAACTGTCCATTGAGCAGTTCCGAGATCCGTAGTAGCCGTGCAGGTTCAGCGGAATCACTGCTGTGCAGCAGCACTGTGCCGTCGATTGATGCCGAGACGCAGGTGCGCTGAAGTGTGTGGTTCACAGACACAAGGCTGCAGACAGGAAGCGGAACCGGCGTCGTCGCTGTGGTGATGTTTCCGGTGACGAGGTCGCAGGTGGCCAGCCGTCCGAAGTCCGGGTTGTCTGGATCGGCGGACAAAAACATGACGGTGGCATCATCGATCACTGCGGCTGGATTCCAGAGGGATTCGGCATCGGCCTGCTGCAGCGACGGGCGCAGCACGCGCTGCTGCCAGACGCCATCGATCAGTCGCCAGGCTGTGATTCCCGAGCGGAGGTCGGCGGCAACGACAGTCTGTCCGCTGGCAGAAAGTGCGACGCAGACGACTTCCGCTGGCGCTGAAAAGTGGGCGAGGACAGTCTGCGTGCCGGTGTCAACGAGCACCAGATCACCGCCAGCGTTACGCAGCGAGCAACCTCCGATGAGTACTTTCGTGCCATCTGCTGAGGTCTCTGCGTCGTTGACTTCTCCCAGGGCCCCGCGAGCGAATTCCCAGCGGATCACACTGCCGGGAATGATTGTGTCGTTGGCCAGATCATAAAACTGCAGACGCTTGTTTTCACCGGCAGAGAAAAAGCGGCGGTGTGACCCGGCAAATCCCAGTGCCCGAGTTTTGCCTGCGGGACCACGGAAGTCCACAACGAGTTTCGGGGGCTCTTCAGTTTGTGCAGCGACCGATCCGCCGGTGAAGCTGCTGACAATGGTCAGCAGGACTTTCATGAGAACGAACGCTGTCCGAACAGTGCGGTTTTCAGAGCCCATAACTGTGTGCTCCTGCCACATCACTGCCAGCCAGGAAAAGCTATTTTTGTTCGATGCGATACAGCGCTGACGCAGTACGCAGGTACAGAGCTTTTCCGGCTACGGCAGGTGATGCCATAAATCCGGAATCCAGACGGTTTTCGGCGACTTTTTCAAACGTATCGCCGGTTTTCAGGACGGTGCAGATACCATCCTGATTGAAGAAGTACAGACGATCTTCAGCGGACAGGGGTGAGGCTGAGTAGTCTCCGGGGAGACGACTGAACCATTTTTCATCTCCGGTGGCGGCGTCAAGGCAGCGTGCGATGCCTTTGTCACTGACGAAATACAACCGGCCTTCGCGGGCGATCAGGGAGGGCTTTTGAGGAATCTGCTTATCGGAAGTCCATGAAATATGCGACGCCGTCACATCTCCGGTGCCATCGAATTTGACCGCCAGCAGTCGAGACTGCATGTAGCTGGTTGCCACATAGACGCGATCTCCGCTGATGACCGGCCTTGGTACTGTGGAAAATCCGAGCTGCCCGTAGCTGGCCTTCCAGATCTCCCGGCCGTCGCGTGCGTCATATCCGTAGACCCAGTTTGCAGCCGGTGAAATCAGCAGCGGGCGATCGCCGGTTTGCACGAGGAGTGGGGTGCAATAGGCTTTCTGCAGTTCCGGTGTGGGGTCCATCTGGCCGGATCGCACAGTTTGCCAGGCCACTTCCCCGCTGGCCAGTTTCAGGGCCGCAATCGACTGTGTGTTGGTTCCGTCCAGGTGAACAATGGCCAGATCATTCCAGACCACGGGAGAACTTCCAGGCCCGTTCTGATGTTCCAGTTTGAGGCCATCGTTTCGCCAAAGGACACTGCCATCTTCACGATTGACGCAGGCCGTTCCATAGGTGCCGAAGTGGCAAATGACCCGATTGCCCGCGATGACGGGTGTGGGCGATGCGTAACTGTTGAGGGCATGCTTGGGTTCGGGAACAGGGACAGTGAACAGAGTGACAGCGTGTTCGATCTTTCCGGAGTCACGATTGACGCAGATGGCCTGCAGTTGCAGCGATCCGGCGAGTTGGAGGCTTTGAGGATTCCTGATGGTGGCCAGTCGCTTCTGAGCCTCTTCTTCCGACAGTTTTTCCGCGATGGCAGCGGTGACCCAGATCTGATTACCGGAGACCACGGGTGAGGAGTGCCCTTCACCGGGAAGTGCTGTTTTCCAGACGACGTTTTCCGTCTCGCTCCATGTCAGCGGCAGTCCCTGAACTTCCGTCCGTCCCTGCCCATCGGGACCGCGGAACTGTGGCCATTCGTCATCTGCAGCTGCGGTTCCAGCGGCGAGTCCGGCGGCGACAATTGCGAGCAGTGACGTGAGGCTGTGACGGAGGAAAGTCATGGCGGATCCCTGACTGTGGCACGAGGCTGGGCGGAGAACGTGACAGTCCGGATTCTGAGTTCCCGGCGGCAAAAAGTAAAGCTGGCTCAATGCGGGCTGCGGAGCATGCATTGCCAGGCTCCGTCGGCCGGCTGTCCCGGAAGGTGCTCGCTCTGCAGCACCAGCTGCAGTTGCGGCAGGGCGGACATGACGGCCTGTACCACCCCGATATTCTCGGCGGGCTCGATACTGCAGGTGCTGTACACAACTCGCCCACCGGGACGCAGTCGCTGAATGGCTTCGAAGAGCAGCCGGGTCTGCAGGACGATCAATTCCTGCTGACTTTGTTCACTGAATCTCCAGCGAGCTTCGGGGCGACGCGCCAGAACTCCGGTATTGGTGCAGGGGGCATCGACGAGGACCGCGTCGAAGGGGCCTGCGGGGAGGTCGCTGCCGTCCCGCGAGATCAACCGGGTATGAACGGACTGAAGTTTGAGTCGTCGAGCGTTATCACTCACTCGATGCAGTCGGCGATCTGAGACGTCGCAGGCGGTAATGAGTGCTTTGTCTGCGGACAATTCCGCCAGATGGGCGGACTTGCCGCCTGGAGCAGCACAGAGATCGAGGATCTGTTCGCCGGGCCGCGGTGCAAGCAGCAGGCCTGCATGCATCGCCGATTCATCCTGAACGCTCCAGCAGCCGTCTGACCATCCGGGCAGCTGATCAATTCTTTGGCTGCGGGGAAGGAGCAGGCTTTGCGGAAGGTGACCAGGCAGTACTTCACAGCCGGCTTCTGTGAGTTGTTCGGCGACGGATTCGGTGGTGGAGGCAAGCTGATTGACGCGAATGGCGACCGTGGGTGGTTCGCAGCAGTAAAAGCCGGTTCGGATCAGCGTGGGGTCATCCATCCGAGCGACCCACCGCGCGGCAAGCACGGATGGAAGGGAGAAGACATCGCCAAACCAGGCGACTCGATCGGTGATCGGATCAGGAAAAATGTCTTCATTCAGCGGCAGCCAGCCACCACCGTTGATGGGCAGTGTCGAGCGTGAGGGGCCGGCGGTTGCCGGAGCATCCGGTGAAAGTTCCGTCAGCCGGCAGATGCTGCGAAGAATCCCGTTAACGAATCCGGTCCAGCGTTCTCGTCCCAGCAGGCGACAGAGTTCGACCGTGGCAGCGACTGCTGCATGCTGTGGTGTGCGGGCAAACAGCAGCTGGCAGGCACCCATTCTGAGGATCTGCCAAAGTTCGGGTTCAGTCTGGGAGCGGGGTCTGGCGACGCGGCTTTCCAGGATGCGATCGAGAGTTCGTCGACGCCGGACGACTCCGGAGGCGATATCCACGGCGAGGGCGCGTTCGGCTGCCGAGAGATGGTGTCGGGAGTCGAAGTCGGCAAAGATTTCCTGCAGGAAGGCTTCATCCCGTTCAGACTGTTGCAGAGCAGCCCATGCCAGCACTCGCCCGTTGGCATAGGGTTCCACTGCCTGCACTGCCAGCATGGGGGCCATTGGGCGACGTCTGCCTGCTGGTCCGCGTCCGGCCGGTGACGGAAATCTTTTCATCAGTGATGTTTCCCGCACAGAGCCGTCAGGTCGGCGAAAAACCGAGGGTACGTTTTTGCCGTGCAGCCTGGGTCGAGGATGCGGATGCCTGGAACTTTCAGGCCCAGCAGTGAAAAACTCATGGCCATCCGATGGTCGTCATAGGTTCGAATCTCACAGGGTGCCGGGTTACCAGGCTGGATGGTCAGTCCATCTGCGTGTTCGGTGGCCTGAATGCCGGCTCGCTGCAGTTCGGTTACGACTGCGGCGATGCGATCCGTTTCCTTATGTCGCATGTGTGCCACATTGCGAATGGTGGTGGGGCTGTCTGCGAACACTGCAACGGCCGCCAGAGTCTGAGCAGTGTCACTGATGGCGTTCATGTCGATGTCTATTCCGTGCAGAGGCCTGCCGGTGACAGTGACGCTGTCAGGTTGCCAGTCCACCTGGCAGCCCATCTGCTGCAGAGCGCTGACGAACTGGATGTCTCCCTGCATTGATCGCTGATGCAGTCCGGTGACTGTCACATGACCTCCGGTAATCGCAGCCGCTGCAAAAAAGTAGCTGGCTGCGGAGGCGTCCGGTTCGATATCGTAAATCCGAGACTGATAACGGCTGGGGTGAATGTGGAAATGGCTGAGATCTGCCGGGGCGTCGATGCGCCCTTTGAAGTCCCGGATCATCTGCAAGGTCATGTGCACGTAGGGTTGTGAAACCAGTTCGCCAGTGACCGTCACGTGCAGCGGCTGGCTGCAGGCTGGCCCGCACATCAGCAGGCTGGACAGGAACTGGCTGCTGATGTTTCCGGCAATCTGTGTTTCACCGCCATGGACAGCTCCGCCACTGCCCTCGATCAGCAGGGGTGGACAGTCACTTCCGGGAGTTTCAAAGTTCAGCACGGCGCCGAGCGGTCGCAGTGCTCTGACAAGATCACCGATTGGTCGCTGTCGCATGCGAGCCGAGCCGTCCAGCCGATAGCGTCCGCTGCCGAGTGTGCAGAGTCCTGCGAGGAATCGGATGCTGGTTCCGCTGTTTTCCAGCCAGAGATCGGCGGACGAGGCCGGGATTTTTCCACCGAGTCCCTGCACGAGGCAGGTGCAGGCTTCCAGATCCTGCTGTACATCGAAACCGAGTCGGCGGAGGCTTTCCACCATGACCTGCGTGTCCTGGCTGTCCAGCACACCGGTGAGCGTGACGGGGCCATCGGCGAGGGCAGCAAGCACGAAGGCTCTGTTGGTGATGCTCTTGGAACCCGGCGGGCGAATTGTCCCCCGGATCGGCTGATCCACCGGCAGAATTTCCTGAACATCCATTGAATCAACTGCCGCAAAAAACGAGCGGCGGGCCCGCAGAATCAGACCCGCCGCAATAACAGCATGACGATCCGCAGAGTCAGACTTCCTTCGAGGCGATCCAACTCATCATCTTCCGCAGCTGCTTGCCGACTTTTTCGATCTGGTGAGATCGTTCGCGGCGTCGAGTTGCCTGGAAGGAGGCCTGTCCGGCACGGTTTTCCAGCAGCCAGTCGCGAGCGAACTGGCCAGCCTGGATTTCGGCGAGGATCTTTTTCATTTCGGCCTTGGTCTGTTCTGTGACGATACGGGGGCCGCGCGTGTAGTCGCCGTACTCGGCGGTGTTCGACACGCTGTATCGCATGTAGTTCAGTCCGCCCTGATAGAACAGGTCAACGATGAGCTTCAGTTCGTGCATGCATTCGAAGTAGGCCATTTCCGGCTGGTAGCCGGCTTCGACCAGTACTTCGAATGCCGTTTTCACCAGTGCACTGACGCCACCGCAAAGCACGACCTGTTCACCGAACAGGTCGGTTTCAGTTTCTTCCGCGAATGTGGTTTCGATCACACCACCGCGAGTTCCGCCGATGCCTTTGGCGTAGGCGAGTGCCAGTTGACGCGATGTTTCCGAGGCGTTGTCGCTGAGAGCGATCAGGGTTGGCACGCCACCGCCCTTTTCGTACTCGCTGCGGACCAGATGTCCAGGGCCTTTGGGGGCCACCAGAGCACAATCGACGCCCTGAGGAGGCTGCACCTGTCCGAAATGGACGTTGAAGCCGTGTGAGCACATCAGCAGGTTGCCGGGCTTCAGATTGGGCCGAATGTCGTTGCGGTAGACATCGCCCTGCAGTTCGTCGGGCAGCAGGATATTGACGAGGTCACCCTGAGCGGCGGCTTCGGCCGCGGAGACGGGCTTGAAACCATGACTGATGGCGAGGTCATAATTTGGACCACCGGGTCGCTGGCCTCCCACGACTGTGCAGCCACTGTCGCGCAGATTCTGGGCCTGAGCATGCCCCTGGCTGCCATAGCCGATGATGGAAATGGTCTTGCCCTTCAGGTGGCTGAGATCCGCGTCGTCGTCGTAATAAACCTTGACCGCCATGCGTCACGATCCTGTGTGAAATGTGGTTGAAAAGTCAGAGCGGGAACAATATCGGAGAGTTCCGGTGTTGTCCTGTCTGGTGGTGGAAAATGCGGGGAATTCGAGTTTTCGCGAAAGCCCCCGTCGGCAGAATCGGCTTTTTCCCTCAGGTTACAGGTCCTGCGGCTGTGTTCCGCCCCCGTGGTTACTCGCGAGTAATGGTTTCATCCAGATTCAGCAGCAGGTTGGCCGTCATGGTCATGGCGGCATAGTCCGCTGCAGCAATCTCGGGAAGGCGGGGAGACAGCCCGATTGCCAGCAGTTTATCCGCTTCACCGGCCGTGGCGGCAAAATGCTGCTGGTGCTGAAGATGAGTTTTCTGCAGCACCTCCAGTTCGCCGGTTTCCGGAGTGCGTCCGGTGCACAGTCGGAAGCCCCAGGACAGTCTGGTGCTGAGATCACCTGGCTGCTGCAGCATGCGTGACGCCAGGTTTCTGGCCGCTTCGACGTACTGCTCGTCATTCATCAGCACCAGTGCCTGCAGCGGCGTGTTGGTGCGTGCCCGGCGAGCAACGCAGGTTTCGCGGGACGGTGCATCGAAGGCCATCAATGATGGCGGCGGGGCAGTGCGTTTCCAGAATGTGTACACGCTGCGGCGATAGAGGGCGTCGCCGGAGTCGCGTTTGTAGTACTGAGTGGTGCTGCCGACAAAAGCCACCGCTTCCCAGATGCCATCGGGCTGATACGGTCGGACGCTTTTGCCGCCCAGATTCTCACGCAGCAGTCCGCCCAGGAGCAGTGCGGAGTCGCGTACGACTTCGGCGTCAAGGCGATAGCGGGCACCGCGGGACAAAAGCTCATTGGCCGGATCCGCCAGCAGCAGTTCCGGAGTCACTCGGGAGGTCTGTCGATAGGCTGCAGACAGCATAATCTGCTTGAGCAGTCGTCGTATATCCCAGCCCGATTCGACAAAGTCCACAGCGAGCCAGTCCAGCAGTTCCGGGTTGGATGGCCACTGTCCCTGCGAACCGAAGTCTTCGGCCGTCTTCACAATGCCCGTACCAAAGATCT
>VFQS010004143.1_pt1 | contig 10659 bp, 11 predicted proteins | sample 3512361 | NCBI WGS metagenome assembly VFQS01 (sample SAMN10412375, study PRJNA504923) | tailings metagenome | isolation source: Relicate 1 Philex TSF3 active mining | place: Philippines | reverse complement strand
GCCATACAGATTGCTGAACCACGTTCCAGTCATGATGGATTCCGGAGGGACCGACTTATCCAGCTCTGGTTGAACCACACCTTGATGGTCTGGAAGTGCCACCAAAACGGGATGCTCGAAGCGGGTGATTGGGAGGCGTGCTGCCGAGATACCCGAGCGTTCATGGAATTGCCTGCGGTACGGGAGGAATGGCTCCGTGTCCGGGACTTCTACCCGCGAGAGTTTCAGCGGGAGGTTGCACGGGTGAGCAACGGGGCGGTTAGAGCGGCGAGTGGCCCATAATGCCTCTGGCCGTCGGAGACTGGGGTAGAGCCGGGAAGGGCCGAAGCGAAGCGCCCCTCGGTCGAGGCCCTTCCCGTGCGAGTGGGGCCCGGTCTCAGGGGGCCTTCTTGAATCAGTAGTCTTCCGGGAGCAACACCGTCGTCGCAGTCCGGTCCGCCTCGGTGATGATCCAGAACTTGGTTCCCTGAGTGTCGGTGTACGCGGACAGAATCCGGAACCCCTCGCGGGCTGAGAGGTCGTTCTCCTGTCGGTCTTCCGGCGACAGGTCTCCCCAGTCACCGGTGGCATGGCGGCGAAGGGCTTCCTGAACGCTGTTTTGGTCCAAGGTGGCCATCGCATTGGCCGTGATGACGGTTCGTCCGAGGGAAATCTGGGTCTTGGCTGCTTCGGTCTTCATGGGTCCTCCTGAAATTCAAAAGCCGCCCGGGTGATGGGCGGCTGTCGTGTTACTCGGTGACGGGTTCTTGCCGTCCGTTGGCGTGAATCCATCGGTGGACCAGGTCGGCGACCTTCTCCACGAGGGGCAGGTCATCCCGGCCGAAGCTGTCGGTGGTTTTCCAGGAATCGTCGGTGTCCTTGTAGAGTCGGCCGAAGGTGACCGAGTGCCAGGTACCGGCGGCTGAGCTGTTCATCCAGACCGCGGCTTTGACCGAGCCGAGGCGGATTTCGTGGACGGGCTTGTTGTTCATGACGGGTTCTCCTTTGCAGCGAGAGGGTCCATTCCCTCTCTTCCAAGATGCAGAGAGAGGGAATGGAGACTCGCCAAAGGAGGCCCGGACTTCCGACAGACCTTGGTCAATGCGCCAAGGTCATGACAAGGGTTCACCCGAAGGCCCAATTCGATAGCTCGTCGGGTTGTCTGCGGAGTAGAAGTCTTTGTCGGCCACCGCCACCAGGGATGGACACCCATTCGCTTTGGCCCAAGACACTGTTTGTCCCCAGCGTTCCAACTTTTCGGTGTCGTTGCTGTAGGCCCAACCCGCCAAAATCAATGGCGTGGGTGGCGACGGTGGAACACATGGGTGCGTTCGGGCATGGGTCTGCAAACGCTTGAAAACCTCATTCCAGTTATTGGGGTTCGGACAAATTTTCATCCGTGTTCGAATGGTTCACAACCATCCCGATTGGGCTCAGACGGTAAGCAAGGCACTGAGGTTGCGAACAAAGGCGGCCGTCACCCCTCTCGGGGTCATGGTTCAAGGACGCCAGCCTTCACAAGGTAAGGACCAAGGCGGATGAGAGTATCATGGGCTTTGGACACAACCTCTCTTCGGTCAGGGTAATTCATGAAAACGCCGCCATAACGCCTTTCCCAACGAGGACGTTCGCGGTCCCCAGGATGACTAGCGACGCCGTAAAGATTCTTCATGCCCTCAGTGCCTGGCATGGTGCAGCCAGCACTGACGAGGGCGTTGTAGGACATGGGACCGGGTTTGCCGCTGGCTTTGGGGCGGCCATTGGCTTCCATGATTCCAGGACTGGCGATGACGGCGAGAATCTGTCGGACCTCTGGTGAACCAGCCTCCTTCAAAAGGGCTTCATCCTGCTGGTTCTTTTTTGCGTCTTCGATGCCAGCTCTGATTCGGTCCGCTTGAATCTTTGCTTCAGCAATAATCCGGTCCGCTTCGGCCTTAGCCTTGGAAATGTCCGCTGAGGCGCTGGCATTTTCTATCGTCGTGATGGTTTGTTTGTTCACCCCAGCCTGGAACGATGCCACTTGGCTATCCATGGCTGTTTGAAGGGTCGGACTATTGGCTCCTCCTTTAGGTAGTTCTGCACCGGAACCTTGAATCTGGAGGTATTTGATGGAAGCAGCGACATCGTCCTGGGCCTTAGCAGCGGCTTCTCCCCATTTGCGGATGTCATCAATGGCCATGTTCATGGACTCTGTCGGCTCAAACTCTGTTTGGTCGCTCTGGGACACCTGAAATATCAGCCGACGAGTCGATTCCAGTCGCTGGGTGACGTCGAAGTCCTTCGGCAGCTTTGTTGCCTCCTTGGCGAAGAGCCCTCGGGCGGTAGTGACCAGTTCGGCATAGACGGCGACTTTTTTGCCCATCTCTCCGGCGCGGAGGTTTTCCAAGTCGGCCTGTAACGGTCGAATCCGGTCCATGACGATTTGAATCTGGTTGGTGACACCCCTAGCTCGGACTACGAAGTCGTCTCGTCTGGCTTTGGCTACAGCCAACTTAGCCTGACGCTCTGCCTTGGCTGACTCAATGGCCGCATTAGTCGCTGCAATGCGTACCGCCAAGGCCTCTGCCTCTGCCTTGTCTTTAGCAGCTTCGAGTTTGGCCTTTTCGCCGTTGGTCCTCATGTAGGCATAGCCAAGCCCGATGACGGCAAGGAGAAGCAATACAACGCAGACCATCAGGAGGCCTCCGACGGAGATTCCGCCGCGTTGTCGGTTACGATGTTGGGTTGGGTTGGATGTCCTGAGGTTCATGGGTCGAGAGTCCGGCGCATGAAGTCGCCGAAAGGGGAATTGGCCTTCTTGTAAGGCGGAGCCTGGTCGGTGGGGTCGGAGTCCGCAGGCGGGCTCTCCTTCGGTTCAGGCGGTGCAGAGTCCCCTGCCCCATCGGCAGCGGGTTGTTTCGGAAGGTCCCTCTTGGATCGGGGCCTTTCTTCGGCCGGTTCGGTCTGCTCCTTCGGTTTCTCTGGAAGAGGTCCCAGAATGGCTTCCTCCTCCGCCGGGGTCCACGGGTGGAGGCTCTGGTCCCCCATGGGCCGGTTCTCCTGGTTCGGATACGTCTCGATTTCCTTCTTGGTGGGCTTTCGATTCATCGCGTAGACCACCTGGGCATCCTCATCGGTGGAGTACGGGTCGCCGACATCCGGGACATGATGGATGCCCTGAATCCGACTGCCGGGCCGGTTCTCCGGCGCTTCGAGGTTCAGGAACTCGCCATTCAGGAAGAGGGGTCGGGTCACCACGTCCTTGGCATGGGTGACACTGTTCTCTTTCGAGTAGGTGTGGCTGATCTTGGTCTCGGTGGCCTCGCGGTCACCGAAGTATTTGGAAGCCCACTCGGCCGTGGCGGCATTGCCGACCCGCAGGAAGGTCTTGTTCTCACAGAGGCCCAGGATTTCGTCGGTGCGGTCCGGCCCATAGGCGGCCCGCATTCCGCTGACATCCTGAATCCCCAGAAGGATGGAGGCTCCCTTGCTGCGGCCGACGCCGAGGAGTTCAGCCATGCAATCGACCTCCTTCATCCAACGGAACTCATCGAGGACGATCCACGTGTGCGGTTGGGACACGTCCTCCCAAGACTGGAGTTCGTCGGAAATCATCCGCAGGAGCAGGCCGTTGATGGGATTGAGCGATTCGAGGTACTTGGGACGATGCCCGAGCAGGAGCACGCCGTGTCGCTGCTTGGTCTCGTCTTTGGAAAACCAGTCCGCGATGGAGAACCGTTTCTCGGTTTTGGCCTGGTGCCAGAGGGCAGCAACGGTTTCCAGACGAGAGGCCTTGGTGGCGATGGTGGTGAAGACCGATGGAAAATGGAGGGTGTCCTTGATGTAGGGGTCGGCCTTGATGCGAGCCCGGGGAACACGGGTCACGGTCCGTTGGATGTTCTCCGGGGTGGACAGGGCGTTGATGAGGTCCCGCAGGGTCCAGGCCCCGGGCCGGATGCCGTTCAAGGCGATAATGGTGGCCCAGACGGTCCGTTGGGCAGCCTGCCAAAAGTAGGAGGTGCTGGCGTTGGGTTCAGAGGGGATGATGAGGGCAGCCAGATTCTGGGCGGCCGCATCTCCGGTGATGTCCTTGGCGATGTCCCAAGGAATCGTCCGATCGTCAAAGGGGTCAGTAGAAAGTCCCCTTCACGTCCAAGAGAACGAGCTTTTCAGGGGTTATATCCTTTTCCGGACTCCGGAGCCGGTGGACGAGCGATTGGAGGAACAGCTCGATGCTGACGGTCTTTCCGGAGCCGGGTGCTCCGATGATGAGCATGTGTCGGCCTGCGGCTTTTACCGAGATGTCGTGCATCCCCCAGAAGACAGCTCCCCGCTTGGGCTTAAGGCAGGACGGTGTGGAGCCATGCCCATCGGCGGGCGGCTGGTTGAGAAAGAGGCGGGAGAACCAGTCGTTCTGGTCCCCGTCAGACTGGTCGCGGAACACCCCGGCCTTCTTGGGGTCGGGGTGACCCGGCGAATCGTTAATGAAGATTCGCAGCCAACTGGGTGTCGAGTCGTCGGCCATGGCTCAGGAAAAACGCCCCGGGAGGTGTTGCTTCTTCCCGCCACGGTAGGCGGGGTCGGACGGTTGCTGGTGGGGATTCTGACCGGCGAGAATCGCCCCGGCGGTGGTCCAGGCGGGAAGAAGGAATCGGGAAGCGAACCAGACTCCGAGCATGGAGATGAAAAGGGTTCCGATGAGCAGCCAGGATCTGGCTTGCCAGTGGTCGGTAATGAAAAGGACGGCAAAGACCGTCGAGAGGTAGTTGAAGAAGAAAGAGAGCTTCATCAACACCTTCAAACGGGCGAGGAGGGCCCCGATGTTCTTGGGCAGAATCCACGTCAGGATGAGGAGCGAGAGTCCGAGGTAGATGAGTGACGCCAAGCCCGCGGTGAGCCAGTTCCCGTTGCCGTTGACGAACTTCTTCTCCGCCGCACTGACCAGGAGCAGCAGGGTGGCGAAGCTGGCCAGGAAGTATCCGAAGCGAATCATCCACGCCTCGAAGGGCGTGGCCCTCTCGGCTCGACCCCGGATGGAGATGGCCGTGGCGACCAAGGGCGAGGCGTACTCGTTGATCATCGCTATGGCCCCCACGTCCTTGCCGCAGGCAGGACATTGGTTGGAGTTCATCGGAAAGGGCTGGTGACAGCCTGGACACTCTACGGTGAGCACTTGGTCCTTTCCCTCACGCCACGCGTTCTTCAATCCCTGGGCGATGAAATCGGAGGCCCCGGCAGGCTTTCCGCATCCGGGGCAGACATTGGCCAGCATGGAGAACTTGGCTCCACAGCCGTGTGGGCAATCGATCTTCATCGGGAGTGTTTTCGGACAATACGCTGTTGTTCCTCGTGGGTTCTGTCCAGAGGTGGTTGCTTACGCTGTTCCTCACGCTTGTTTTCATGGCTATCGACGCGGGTACGGTGGGTCTCCATGGCATCTTGGATGGTACCCTTCGGTGCGGTGCGGTTCATTCGACGGATGAGGTTCTTCTGGTCGATACCGGCCGTCTTCTCGTCGCAGAAGAGATGGATCTCGTTGCGGGCCCGGGAGGCCTGCACGTAGGACAATTCCCGGTTAATCCAAGTCGGGCCTGCCATGATGAGGACGTTGTCCACCGTGGCTCCTTGGGACCGATGGGTGGTGATGGAGTAGCCAAGCCGGAGGTCTTGGAAGCTCGCGGTCGGCACTTTCGCAGTCTTGTTGGTATCGAGTTGGACGGTGAGGAGGCTACCTCGGATGGCGGTGACCGTGCCGGAGTCGCCCTTGATGACTCCAATGTCTTTGGACTTGCCCGTGAAAAGGACCCGGTCGCCGGTTCGGAAATGGGTGTCTCCGACTGGGACGGTTTCGGGCCCCAGGAGTCCAGACTTCAGGCGGACTTCCTGGGCGGCCTTGTTCAGGTGGTCGTTCCACTGGTTGGTGGCGGCGACAATCAACCCGGACTTGGGGTTCTCTCGGTACTTCTCAGCCCAGACCTGGATGAGCTTCTCGGCAGTCTCTTCCTTGGTGGGAGCCTCATAGTAACGACCTCGTTGGATAAGGCTTTCGATGGCTTTCTCGGCTTGGCCGGAGGCCAACGTGGTGACGACTTTCCGGTCCTCTTCGGATTTCTGGCGGCGAATCTCCTTCAACTCCATCGACGGCGTTTGCCGGGCAATCTCCCGGAAGTAGTTCCCCGCCTGCACCGGCTGAAGTTGGGGGTATCGCCCGTCGCCCGTCAGGATGACCTTCGCTCCGGAGGCGGCGGCCCGGAGGAGGAAGTCCTTCATGAGCTTGGTGTCCACCATGCCCGCTTCGTCCACGAAGATGACCGTCTTCTTGTCGATGAGGGCGGGGTCCTTCGCCTTGGCGTTGAGCTTCAGGTAGGGAACCTGAATGCGGGACATCGGCCCCTTCCAACAGGGAGGGTGTTTCCAAACCTCCAGCCGAACCCCAGCCATCGAGAAGAGGGTCCGCCACGGCTTGTCCTTGGGAGCCACGGGCCCGCGTTGGCGCTTGGGCAGGCTGACCTTCAGATGACCCCATGATGTGTTAGCAAGGAGCTTGGCAATCCGTGTCTTTCGGAAAATCCCGTCATGAAGCCCGGCCAGGGGTCGGGTGGATTGGGCCTCAATCCGGAGAGGCCCAACCTTCAGGATGGTGGTCGATGGAAGCTCCTTACGGATGGAGTCCATCGTTTCGGAATCCACCTTCCACACCAGCTTCTTGCCCTGTTGCTGGATCTCCCGGCCTTTGTCTCGGTTCAGGAAGGCATGGATGGAGCTGCTGGGGACTCCCAAGCTGTCCTCCATGGCGCGAGCCACCTGATTGGTCGGGGCTGCCCCCATCACGGTGTACCCGGCGGCCACATAGGCCTGTTTGACCACCTCATTGGTGGTCGTCTTCCCTGAACCGGCGATGCCGGTCAGGCAGGCTACGGAGCCCTTCCTCCGGGTCAGAGTCATGACCGCCTGCTTCTGCTCATCGGTCAGGTTGGGGTTGTCGCGGATGACCTTGCGGTAAATATCGCGGGAGAGGACGTGGTGCCGGGTGCCTTGGGCCTGCTTGATGAGCTGGGCCAGAGAAGCCTCGGCCTGTTGGAGGTCGGACCGGGTGAAGTACATCTCGGTTCCAACGAGACCCGCCACGACCACCCGCTCGGAGGCCAGTTCCTTGTCGACGGCTTCCTTCACCTGCTGGAGGGAGGCTCCGTGGACCACGGCCCGGGTGGCGAGGCGGGTGAGGAACTCCTTCTTGGAAACCACCGAGGTGTTGTCGACGAGCTTCTCGAAGACCTCCTCGGCCATGCGCGGGAGGGGCACTTCCATCCCTGCCTGGAATGGGTCCCGGTGGAGGACCTTCTCGGCGTCGTGCCGGGACCACCCCATCAGGCGGCCGTCATACTGCCACTTCTCAAAGAGCTGTTCCCGGGGAATGGCGCTCTCCTTGGCATGACGGGTGGCCAAGGTGACTGCCTCGGCGGCCTTGGACCCCACCAGTCCCAGTTCGTCCATCGTGGCTCGGATCTCCTTGGAGCGAGTGGAGAAGAACTCGCAGACCCTGGGGTCGACCCCTTCCACCTCATAGAGGTCCTTCTCGACCCTCACATGGACCCCGAGTTGGGTCCGCAGTCCATGGGCAGCCGCCAGACAGGGCCTGGGTGTGGAGGGTGCCGGTCGTTCCATCCGACCTGACGCCGATGTTCTGGAGGATGGCGTGGCTGTGGAGGTTCGGGTCGAGGGCCCGGCTGGTGCCGTGCTCGAAGACGGCGAAGAGGAGCTTGGCCTGGTCGATCTCGTTGCCCCCCTTCCCTCGCCGGGTATGGCCAGCCACTTCCTGGGCGTAGCGGAGGGCTTCCTTCACCGCGTCGGCATGGATGCGCTGGATGATCTGCCGGTTCTCCGGGGTGGTTTGGGACCACAGGGTGGAGACCGTCTTGGGCATGGAGAAGGTCATGTCCCAACCCCGGGTCCTTTTGGGCGAACCGGGGTTCTGGACGAGCTTCTCGGAGGTGACCGGATGGTACCCGGCGAAGAGGGTCTTGAGGGTCTTGGCCTCGACGACGTCGTTCTCCTGAATGCCAAAATGACTCAGTGCCTCCCCGTACCACCGACCCTGGGGTTCACCCCCGTTGAGGTAGTAGTCCTCACGGGCCAGCTCCAGGTAGTAGTCACACCCGGCGGCACTGGAAATCTTGGAGAGGGAGAGCATGGGTCATCGCCTTTCCTTGGTGGCCTGCCACTTGACGGAGCCCGCCTCCGGAGTTGTCTTTTCGGCATAGGCGATGAAGACCGAGGTGGAAGCGTCGATCCACCGCTGGGTTCGCTCGCCCTGTTGCTGGAGCTTCTGGAGTTCCTGGGTGACGATGAGCAGGCGCTCGGACACCTCCTCCAACTTGCGCTGGTAGGCGGCCAACCGTTCGCTGGCCTGGAGCCCTTCGAGGACGTACTGCCGAGCGATGTCCGACTTTCTGACCCCACGAATGAGGGCCCGCTTGGTCAGGTCAGAATGGACCTCCAAATCGACCCGAAACGTCAGTGGCTCAGTGGTTTTCGCCATGTGTATACGCGCTTTTTAGCAACGGGGAACTGTGGATTGGCAGACGATTGGTTCGGGATTGTATTCAAAGTGTTTACGCTCGAATCAGGCCTGTTTGCAGGCGTCCGATGCGGTTTTCTGAGGTGTTCGGGCTCACTGCGGTGCATTGGGTGTGCTGCATCGGAAAACTCAGAAAATAAGAAGATGAACAAAAGTGGGCGAAGCTCAGGCTTTGCCGTCCTTGGACGGCTTGGGCTCGGTTGGGTTCGAGTAAAAAAGTGGAGGGGCGGCGAGAAGAACAAAGGGCGAGAGGGTGATTTGAGGTTTGGAGAAATGGGCCGACTGGAGCGGGAAGAAAAAGGGGGCTGGCAGTCGGCGGAACCGACTGCCGAGAGACCCCGAAGGACCTCGTTTTAGTCCGGGTGGACCAAGAGCCATTTCTCACCGGAGAAGGTCACCTCGGCGAGGGTGAACCCGGGCGACTCCAGGAAGGCGACCGGGTCAAAGTGCAGCCCGTCGCAGGGAGTATTCTCCCACAGTGCGTAGAGGTCCGGGTAATACGCCTCGAAGAGGTCGTACCCGGCCTCCCGGTACAGGTCGCTGAAGTTGGTTCCCCGGTACAGGTAGAGGGGGGCGTCCTCGACCTCAGCGGCCGTCAGGCCCGCCAGGTCCAGCCCCCGGTCGTGGACCGCGTAGCGGATGCGAAGAAAGGTCTCTGTGTCATCCTGACCCAGTTGCCGGAGGAGGTCATCGAGCGCCTCCAGCTCGGACCCCGTCACAGCGCTCTTCCGGTCAAAGACGGAAGCCACGCCGGGATGGTCCCCGGCGGGCCAGAACTCGGCCTCCCCTGCCCCGTCGTGGTCCCAGTCGAGCACCTCGTCGGCGGTCAGGTTCCGGTCCAAGGCGGCTTGGTCCCGGAAGTTGAATCCCTCGAAGGTTCCAAGGTCGTGTTTGAGTGTCATGGGTTTCTCCTCTGGTAAGAGCCTCCTCCCCAACCAACGGACCTGCCGGAAGGAGAGGGGGCGGTGATTTGCTCCCCTGGGGGAGTCACCCCGCCTCTCCGAGGCCAGTCCGTGAAACCAAGAACTGCGAGACGGCCCCAGGCCGGGGAGGGAGCGGCCCGGAGGCGGGAGGGGGTCAACGGTGGAAAGCGGAGCGAACCTTGACGCCCGGGAGCTGGAGGGACGTGGACGGGCGGCCTTGCCTTGGCCGTCTCACCTTTGAGGTTCGGGGGTGGTGGGTGGGATTCGGCCGGGCGAAGTCCGGCCTTAGGTGGCTCCCGTCAGGAGTCACCCAGCATTCTGGCCGGTGCTACCGGCTCCACAGGGAAGTTCCCCAACCCGGCCGAAGCCGGGTCGAGGTTTCCTCAAGGCCTAGACGTTGACCTCTACAACAGCCTCCTCGACCGGTTCGGTCTCGGGTGCTGTCTCGGACGCGGATTTCGCGTTGGCGCAAATCCAGCGGAAGGCTTCATCGGCCACCTTCTCGATGAACGGGAGGTCGTCCCGACCGAAGCTCTCCGAACGCTTCCATTGCTCCCCGTCCTTGTAGAGGCGGGTCAGGGTCACCGAGTACCGGGTCCCCTTTGGAGTCGAATTGGCCCAGATGGCGGCCTTGATGGCTCCGAGGCGGACATCGTGCACGGGTTTGTTTTTGGTGTTCATCGTAGTTTCTCCTTTTTCATTGAGAGGAACCATTCCCTCTCTTCACCCGGAGAGAGAGGGTGGTGCCTCTTAAAGGAGAAGCGGTTGCCGGCCGCCAGGACGGCAAACGTGAACACTTCAAACCTGTTCTCCCGATTCGGTTCAAGGCCGCCATCTGGGTCTCTCCAAAGGGGTCCGGTCGGAGGTTCCTTGGGGTTCGGGGTGGGGCTGACGCGGAGGGCCGGGGGTCAAGGTGGAGCCTGCTTCAACAGTCTACCTTGACCCCGGAAAGGTCCGAAGCTTGGAGGCCCCAGAAAAACACCCTGACCCGCCTCTACAACGACGGGGATTGGGCGCTTGGCTGTCAGTGACGGTCCGAAAACCGACGAAACCTGCCGGTTTGAAAACCGTGTTCTTGCGGGTGGAAGCAAAACGCCGTCGGAGGGTTGCTCCGACGGCGGTGTGCGACTGGATTGGTTCAGCGTTCAGGGTGGGTTGATCTGGTCCTTGGTGCGGTAGCTGCGGCCTTCGATCACGATG
>VFQS010004142.1_pt1 | contig 10659 bp, 9 predicted proteins | sample 3512361 | NCBI WGS metagenome assembly VFQS01 (sample SAMN10412375, study PRJNA504923) | tailings metagenome | isolation source: Relicate 1 Philex TSF3 active mining | place: Philippines | reverse complement strand
TAGATGATGATTCTACACAACTTCAAGATGTTGTTGTTACAGGAGTATTGAATCCTAAATCTAAGCTTGAATCTAGTGTTTCTGTTAGTTCTGTTAATTCTAAACAAATTGAAGAAGCAGCGCCGAGGGTAACAGCTGAAGTTTTTCGTTCTATTCCTGGAATAAAATCGGAGTCTACTGGTGGAGAAGGTAATGCAAATGTAACAGTTCGAGGTATACCTGTGGCATCTGGTGGTGGTAAGTTTTTGCAAATGCAAGAAGATGGTTTACCAGTTATGCAATTTGGTGATGTGGCTTTTGGAAATGCAGATATTTTTCTAAGATATGATCAAACGGTATCAAGAGTAGAATCAATTAGAGGAGGATCAGCTTCAACATTAGCTAGTAATTCTCCTGCAGGAATTATCAATTTTATTAGTAAAAATGGTAGTGTTGAAGGTGGTTCTGTAACACAATCTTTGGGGGTTGATTTTAACAATACAAGAACAGATTTTGAATATGGTACACCATTAAATGAATCATTAAGTATTCATGTTGGAGGATTTTACAGACAAGGGGAAGGACCAAGAAATGCGGGTTATACAGCAAATTTAGGAGGACAATTTAAAGCTAATCTTACTAAAAAGTTTGAAAAAGGTTATGCAAGATTGTATTTTAAATATTTAAATGATAAAGCTATTGGATATTTACCAATGCCTGTTCAAGTTTCTGGAACAAATGCGAATCCAAGTTGGTCATCTTTGCCTAATTTTGATATTTTACATGATACACAACATAGTGCTTATTTTTTAGATAATTTATCAGTAGGTGCAGATGGTCAGCCAAGAAGAAGTAATGTTGGGGATGGAATGCGACCAATTGCAACTTCTTTTGGGGGAGAGTTTTCTTTTGACTTAGGAGAAAACTGGAAAATCGAAAATCGTTTTAGACAAAATTTCCATAATGGTCGTTTTGTTTCTCCTTTTCCTGCAGATGTTCAAAATGCAAGTGTTTATGCAGCTGAATTTGGTGTAGCAAATTTAACCTATGCTAATGGACCTAGAGTTGGACAAAATTTTGATAATAATGCATTGGCAATGCGTATTCATTTATTTGATGTGGAGATTAATAACTTTAATAATTTCACAAATGATTTCAAAATTTCTAAAAAATTTGGTGATATAAATTTTTCAGCTGGATATTATAGAGCAATTCAGAATATATCTATGTCTTGGTTATGGAATTCATACTTGATGGAAGTAAACGGAAATAATGCTTCTCTTTTAAATGCTGGATCTGCTTCTACTAACGGATTATATGCATACGGAGTTCCAGCTTGGGGAAATTGCTGTACAAGAAATTATGATGCTGTTTATGATATTCAGGCTCCTTATGTAGCTGCTGAATATAAAATCAATGATAAATTTAACGTTGATTTAAGTTTGCGTTTTGATTCAGGAACTGCTAGAGGTACATATGCTGGTGCAACTCAAGCGACAGGTTTAGATGTAAATAATAATGGAATTATTGAATCCAATGAAGCAAGTGTTTCTGTTGTAGATAATGCTAATAGATTACCAATAAATTATGATTTTAGTTATATGTCATATTCATTTGGTGCTAATTACTTAATTAATGATAGTCAATCTGTTTTTGGCCGTCACAGTAAAGGGGGTAGAGCAAATGCTGACAGACTTTTATTTGGTTCTGCTGTATTACCTTCTGGGCAAGCACTATCTGGGTTAAGTGCAGATAATGTTACTCAAACGGAATTAGGATTTAAACATAAGAAAGATAAATTATCATTATTTGCAACTGGGTTTATAGCTCAAACTTCAGAACAAAACTGGGATTTTGCAGGTGGATCACCACGTGAAATTCAACGTAAATACGAAGCATATGGTATTGAATTAGAATCATATTATAGTTTGAAAAAATTTGATTTTGGAGGTAGTGTAACTTGGACACATGCTAGAATAAAAGAGGATTTCTTCAATCCACAATATGAAGGAAATACACCAAGACGTCAAGCAGATTTTATTTTCAATGCAAATGCATCGTATAAATTTGGTAAAGAAAATAAAAATGTTTTTGGTTTCAGTATTATAGGTACAACTAAATCATATGCACAAGATAATAATGAGTTAGTGATGCCAGGATATGCTTACGTAAATCCATTTATTAAATTCCAATTAACTAAAGGATTATCAGCTGCATTAAATGTTAATAATGTTTTTGATACAATTGGAATTACTGAAGTTGAAGAAGGAAGTATTACTGAGAATACAAACAATATAGTTAGAGCGCGTTCAATTAATGGAAGAACTACTTCATTAACTTTGGCATATAAGTTCTAAAACAATTTTATGTTTAGTTTAACAATTCCTATATCTTAAAAGCGGATATGGGAATTGTTTTTAATTTTAAAATTATTATGAAAAAAATATTATTTTTTAATTTATTACTAACGGTCTTTTTTTTCTCTGATGTTTTTTCTCAACAAGACAATTCAAATAGTAAAAACAATATTGGCATTATAATTTACGGAAGTGATGAATGTAACCATTGTCTGGAAACAAAACAGTTTTTAAAAGAAAAAAATATTGCATTTGTTTTTTATGATATTGACAAAGATCCAGTAGCTTTGAGAGAAATGCTTACTAAATTGAGAAATGCTGATATGAGCACATCAAATTTAGGCATACCTGTAGTGGATAAAAAAGGAGTATTATTTTCAAATAATGGAGATTTTAAAGAATTTTTAAAAAAACTGGAATAGATGAATAAAATAAAACTTAGTTTTTGGCAAATTCTAAATATGAATGTTGGTTTCTTTGGAATTCAATATAGTTTTGGGTTACAACAAAGTGCTGTAAATCCTATTTATGATTTTTTGGGGGCAAGTCCAGATGAGATTCCATTATTAAATCTTGCTGGTCCAGTAACAGGTTTGCTAGTTCAACCTATTGTTGGAGCATTAAGTGATAAAACATGGAATCCTAGATTTGGTAGACGTAAACCTTATTTCTTAATAGGAGCAATTTTATGCAGTTTAGCATTATTAGCCTTTCCATTTAGTAGTTCTTTATGGATGGCTGCTGGTTTATTGTGGATTTTAGATGCGGGAAATAACATGGCAATGGAACCTTACAGAGCTTTTGTGGCTGACAAATTAATAGATGATCAACAGCCTTTAGGATTTCAAATGCAAAGTTTTTTTACAGGTTTCGGACAAACTTTAGCAAATCTTTCTTTGTTCATTTTTCCTCTAATAATTGTAGGTAAAACGGGTTCCTTGCCTACTTGGGTTTATGCTTCATTTTTTTTAGGAGCAATTTGTTCTATTGGCTCTATTTTATGGAGTATTAAAACTACTTCAGAAATTCCTCCTTCAAATGAAGAAATAGCAGAAATGAAAAGCAAAAATGGGTTCTTTACAGGGCCAATAATTGAAATTTTTTCCGCAATAAGAGCTATGCCAAAAGTGATGTGGCAATTGGCCTTAGTTTATATGTTTCAATGGTATGCTTTATTTTGTTATTGGCAAAATTCTTCTAAAAGTATTGCGCTATCTGTTTGGAATGCTACTCCACAGTCAAATCCAGAAGCCTATGAAAAAGCTGTTAGTTGGACAGGTTTAGTTAACGGCTGGTATAATGTAGTAACTTTTTTATTTGCTTTTATATTAGTTGGATTTGCAAAAAAATATTCGGCAAAATATGTGCATGCAGTTTGCTTACTACTTGCAGCAATTGGTTTTTTAGTTTTTCCTCATATTGAAAATAAAAATGTATTGTTTTTTGCTATAACTGGTTTTGGAATTGGTTGGGCTAGTATGATGGGAATACCCTATTTAATGGTTGTATCAGATATACCTAAAGAGCGATATGGGGTTTACATGGGGATTATAAATATGATGATAGTAATTCCGATGATAATACAAAATTTGTCTTTTGGATATGTTTTAAAATATTTTTTGAACAACGACCCTAGAAATGCAATTTCTTTTGCAGGATTTTTATTGATTCTAGCAACTCTATTCACTCTAAATATAAAAACAAAAACAACAATTAAGTCAGAAGCGTAAATGGATACTATTTCTTATAACAAAAGTATAGAATTATTACACGATGTTTCTTCCGCTCATGGATTTCTTGCTAGTGCTGAAAATACTTCTAATTATAAAAGAGTATGGGCTAGAGATGGGGTTATTTGTGGATTAGCAGCATTAGCATCTGAAGATAAAAAATTAATTGAAACGTTTCGAATTACTTTAGAAACCTTAGCCAATAACCAACATAAAATTGGAACAATTCCTTCCAATGTGTTGATTAATGAGGAAACCATAGAAGTAAGTTATGGCGGTTTGGCTGGAAGAGTTGATGCAGTTACATGGTTTATTATTGGAATTTGTCAATATACTTTTCATACAAAAGACAATTCATTAATTGTTAAATATGAAGAAGTAATAGAAAAAGCGATACAATTGTTAGATGCTTGGGAATTTAATAATAAGCATTTAATTTATGTTCCATTATCAGGAAATTGGGCAGATGAATATATTACAGATGGTTATGTTTTATACGATCAATTACTACGAATTTGGGCATTAAAAAATTATTATAATTTTAAAAAGTGCGAAAAATTATTCTTAAAAATTAAATGTATTGAAGAACAGGTATTAAGTAATTTTTTTCCAAATTCAAATCATGAAAAGTTTCACGAAAGAGCCTACAATGAAATAGAATTTAAATCATTTTTACCTTGTTCATTTTCGCCATCAGGATACAAAAATCAATTTGATGCTTTTGCAAATTCATTATTGTTGCTATTAAATATTGGATCTGGTAAAGTACACCAAGAAATAATTAAGTTTTCATGGGAACTTGTAAGTAATACAAAATTAGCTTTAGTTCCGGCTTTTTGGCCTCCCATTTTTGAGTCAGATCAGTATTGGGATTTATTAAAAAACAATTGTAAATATGAATTCAGAAATTTTCCTTATGAGTTTCATAATGGAGGAAGTTGGTCCATGGTCAATGGTTTTTTTTCATTAGGATTATTAACCCATTTAGAAAGTGAAAAAGCTAAGATAATTCTAAACAATATTAATAATGCTAATGCTACAAAAGGATATTCGTTTTATGAAAATTTCAATACTGAAACCGTTGAACCAAATGGGGTTTCTTATTGTGCTTGGAGCGCAGCAGCAGCTGTTTTAGTGCATCAAGCCATTTATAATAATTTTAAAATATTCATTTAAAAGTGAAAAATATTGATATAATTTGCATCGGAGAAGTACTAATTGATTTTATTGGTCATGAAATGAATACTTCGATTAATAGAACTAAAGATTATCATCGTTTTATGGGTGGATCTCCTACTAATGTTGCGGTTAATGCAGCAAGAATAGGGTTAAACCCTTTATTAGTAGCTTCCTGTGGTCAAGATGGATTAGGGGACTATATTATTAGAAAACTAAAATCTAATAATTTAGAGATATCTAGTATTAAAAAAATAAATAGCGTTCCAACTTCAATTATTTTAGTTTCAAAATCTACAGAAACGCCTGATTTCATTCCATACAGACAAGCCGATTGTGATATTACTTTAGAACAATTACCCGATGAAATAATTCAAGAGGCTAAAATATTTCATACTACTTGTTTTGCACTGAGTAAAAATCCTGCTAGAGATACAATTTTAAATAGAGCAAAAAAAGCTAAAGAATATGGTTTAAAATTAAGTATTGATTTGAATTTTTCAGAAAGAATTTGGCCAAATAGAGAGGAAGCAAAGGAAATTATAAGTGAATATTTAAAGAACGATCCATTATTAAAAATAAGTGAAGATGATTGTTATCGATTATTTGCTTCAGTAAAATCTGAAGATTATATTTTTGATTATTTTCATGACCTTGGAGTTTCTACAATTTGTTTAACAAAAGGGAAAAATGGGGTAGTTGTTTCAGATAAAGTTCATGGATTATTTTATCAAGAAGCAGAACATATCCAAGAGGTTAAAGATACAACGGGAGCTGGTGATGCTTTTTGGACAGGTTTTCTTTATTCACAAATTAAAGGTGAAAGCATCAAAACCAGCATTACTATTGCTCAAAAACTAGCTTCAATAAAATTACAAAGTGTTGGAAGATTACCAGATAATATTAATTTAGAAGAGATTTTGAAATTAATTTAAAATGTGAATATTTTAAATAATTCACTCCAATTCACTTCAACTGAAAAATCTTTGAATCCTTTATAAAAGTGAATTTTTTCAAGTTTAGAAGCTTTGAATTTCTCTTGTTTGCAGCTTGGAGCCACAATTTCTGATTTGAATTTTTTTGCTAAATATTCTTGTTCATATTGTCCTGGCGTTGGAATAAAAAATGCTTTTTTCTCCAATTTTGCCAAATCCATAACCGTAGTGTAACCCGAACGACAAACCACAAATTCACTTTCGTTTAAAGCTATGCTTAATTGTTCTGAATTCATGAAATTGTAATAAGTTATCGAATTTATTTTCTCCATTTGTTGTTGTGATTCTACAATTCCTTTTACGAAAAGAATTTCTTTCGAACTATTTTGTAATTCTTTGATAAGTTTCTTTTCCAGCAAAGTACGCTGCGGTTCTGGTCCTGATAATAAAACCATTATGTCGTACTTAATTGGTAACGATTTTTTTTCAATGCGACTTAAAGGTCCTATATATGAAATTTTATTCGTCTTTTTTTCTGGATGTCCTAATTTACCCGATAAATTTTCAACTCCAGCTACATCGGGAACCCAACACTTATCAAATTTTGAAATGTAATTTGAATGAAATTTAGTAGTCAACCAAGAGGTTTTTCCAGAGAGTACATTTAATTGATGTGTAATAAAAATTGAAGGCACTTTTGAAGAATATACACCCAACCTATTATCGCTAATGATACCATCAATTTCATAATTTTCAACAATTTTATTGATTTTTCTTTTTTCTTTTTTAATAGCTCTCATCATTTTAGGCATTTGAAGTGCTAATTTCCACTTAAAGTTTTTCCCTTTTTCAGCATATTGAATATTATAAGTAGGTAATTCAATACTTATTAGTTTTGGGAATTCTTTTTTTAATAAAGCTAATGCTACTCCATCAGAAGCGATAATGGGTTCAAAACCATTTTCTTCCAATGCTTTTATGATGGGAATACATCTTGTTGCATGTCCTAAACCCCAATTTAATGGCGCTATTAGTATTTTTTTCTTCATTACTTTTTCAAAACCGCAATAAATTGTTCGGCTAATTTATTTTCATCTTCAAAATTATACTCATTTTCATCCGAAATAAACGTTCTATCATGTTGGTATAATTTCCATTTTTTGTTGTTGTACTCTAAAGCGGTTAAATTTTCAATCCAATCTCCCGAATTTAAGTAGAAAACTTCTCCTTTTTCATTTTCCATGAACTCAATTTTAGGTTCGTGAATATGACCACAAATTACATAATCATACTTATTTTCAATTGCTAAATCAACACAAACATTTTCAAAGTTAGTGATAAATTTAACAGCAGATTTTACGTTGTTTTTAATTTTTTTGGAAAGCGAATACGGCTCCTTGTTAAATCGGGCTAAAACCCAATTGATAAATCGGTTGATTAAAATAAGGATGTCGTAACCCCAACCACCTAATTTGGCTAGCCATTTGGCTTGCGTTATTGAAGCGTCAAAAACATCACCATGAAATATCCAGGCTCTTTTGTGGTCTAATTCTAAGACGAGTTTGTCAATTAAACTGATATTTCCCATATGTAAATCGGTAAACTTTCTAAGAAACTCATCGTGATTTCCAGTAATGTAGTACACTTTAGTTCCTTTGGTACTCATCGAAATAATTTTCTTAATTACTTCTAAGTGTTTGGAAGGGAAATACGATTTTCTAAATTGCCAAATATCAATAATATCGCCGTTTAAAATTAAAATTTTAGGTTTTATCGAAGATAAATAATCCAATAATTCTTTCGCGTGGCAACCATATGTTCCAAGATGAACATCGGAAATAACAGCCACTTCAACTTTACGCTTTTTCATATGTGTGGATTATATTTTTTAGCGGTCACACATGGAATCGCTTTTTTTTCGTCGGTGTTGCTTGTACAACTTTTTATTAATTGCGATTTCAAAATAAAAGTTTTATGCAAAAAACGAAAACGTATCTAATGTTAAGGTTATTGAAACATTATTAAAAGTTTATTTGTGTTGCTAATTATTTGATTAATTTTGCCCAAAATTATTTAGAAGTGGGAAGTAAAAATAAATTAAAGCGATTTAAAGAAAACGAAACGTTTACCAATGTATTTCAACCAACAAGAGAAGAAGTGGTGGGAGACCAATTTCCGTTGAAAGGAAAATGGAGTGCAGATTTCTTTAAAAATGATAATCCAATTGTATTAGAATTAGGTTGTGGTAAAGGAGAATATTCTGTTGGTTTAGCCGAAAGATTCCCAGAAAAAAACTTCATTGGAATTGATATCAAAGGAGCAAGATTTTGGCGTGGTGCAAAAACTGCTGTAGAATCAGGAATGAATAATGTAGCTTTCGTGAGAACACAAATCGAATTAATCCATCATATTTTTGCTGAAAACGAAGTATCTGAAATTTGGATTACTTTCCCAGATCCACAAATCAAATACAAAAGAACAAAGCACAGAATGACCAATGCTGAGTTTTTAGAGCGCTACAAAAAAATCCTAAAACCAAGCGGATTCATGCACCTAAAAACGGATTCAGAATTCATGCACGGTTATACTTTAGGGTTGTTACATGGTTTAGGTCATGAAGTAATTTATGCGAACCATAATATTTACAAAAACGAAGGAGCGCCAGCAGAGGTTACCGGAATTCAAACGTTTTACGAAAGTCAATATTTAGAAGTGAATAAGCCAATTACTTATATCAAATTTCGAATTAAGTAATCTTTGTTACATTCATTTCAATATTCTTCCTTACTTTTGATAAAAATCAATTTATGACGTTTGTTTTAGCCATTTTTTTAGGTTTGATAATTTCTATTGGTGGAATCATTATTCCAGGTATGTTGAATATGACGATTGCTAAAATCAGTATCAAAGAAAGTCAAAAACAAGCCTTAAATTTTGCTTTAGGAGCAGTTGTAGTGGTTTTTATCCAAAGTTTTTTAGGAACTTATTTCGCAAAATTCTTAGATGCCAATCCTGTTTTTAGTGAAGGATTAAAAAAAATCGGAACTTTTATTTTTATAGGATTAACGATTGCTTTCATTATAATGGGATTCAATGCTAAAAAGAAAAAAGAAATTGAAGTTAAGATTGATAAAAAAAGAAATCGTTTCTTTTACGGAATGGCTTTATCTTCTTTTAATATGTTTGCAATTCCTTGGTATGCTTTAACTACTTTAATGATGGCTTCAAAAGAATTGTTTCAATATGACATCATTTCTATTCTTTTGTTTTCGTTTGCAGCAGCTTCAGGTACTTATTTTGTGTTTTATTTGTACGCTCGATTCTTCAAGAAAATCGAACATAAACTTACTTTTATAGTTCAGAATATTAATTTTTTAATTGCAGCATTAACTGGAATTGTTGCAGTTTCTTCTTTATATAAAATGTTTTTTTAAATTTTGAGTAATTCAAAATCAAATAATGAAAACTTTTTTGAACGTGTTTACGAAATCGTTCGCCAAATTCCCGAAGGGAAAGTAACTTCTTATGGCGCTATTGCAAAAGCATTAGGTGCAACACGTTCTGCCCGCATGGTGGGTTGGGCAATGAATGCATCTCATAATTTAAGTGATGTTCCAGCACATCGAGTTGTAAACAGAAATGGAATGCTAACGGGTAAACACCACTTTGAAGGAACAAATCTTATGCAACAACTTTTAGAAAACGAAGGTGTAAAAGTTGTAGATAATAAGGTAGTTAATTTTAAAATTCTTTTTTGGGAGCCTTCAAAATAAATCTATTTTTGTTTCTCAAACGTTTGCGGTTCAGTATTCTATAATTTATTTTAAACTTTCTTTAACAAATGTGACAATTGTCATGTTCTAGGTTTTTTTTATGTCTGAAATTTGTACTATAAAATTAAAACAATTATTAACAAATTTTAGGTATTATGAGCAAAATACAAACAAAGCTTGGAACATTACTAACACTTGTGGTAGTGTTGTTGAATTTAAATACTTTAGTTGCACAGGATTCTAAAGTTGTTTTAGCAGAAAGCAAGTTAGTTGTTTTTGGAACTTCTAATCTTCACGATTGGGAGATTAATGCTAAAGCAATGAGTGGAAAATCTTCTTTAACAATTGATGCAGGAAGTTTAAAAGCAATTAAAAATTTAGATTTTGCAGTTGAAGTTGAGCAATTAAAAAGTGGTAAAAGCGGAATGGATAATAATACATTCAAAGCTTTAAATAGTAAAACTTACAAAACCATTAACTACAAATTAGTCAGTGTTACAAAAATCACCGAAACTTCAGCTGGTAACTTTACAGTAGAAACACAAGGAGATCTAACAATCTCAGGAGTGACAAAAAGAATCAATCAAACTTTTACAGTAAAACTTGTTGGGGAAAAAGCAATTTTTTCAGGAAAAACAAAAATTGACATGACAATTTATGGTGTAAAACCACCTACAGCTTTAATGGGAACAATTAAAACAGGTAAAGA
>VFQS010004141.1_pt1 | contig 10663 bp, 10 predicted proteins | sample 3512361 | NCBI WGS metagenome assembly VFQS01 (sample SAMN10412375, study PRJNA504923) | tailings metagenome | isolation source: Relicate 1 Philex TSF3 active mining | place: Philippines | reverse complement strand
GAGTAGTCGAACTCGCAGGCCTGGCCGATGATGATCGGGCCGGAGCCGATGATGAGGATGGAGCGGATGTCGGTCCTCTTGGGCATGGTCGCGGCGACTGTCAGAGGCGGCGGCAGGGAGGGTCAAGCAGGGAGTGCCCCGCCCCGCCGATTCGCCGCCGATGCCGCTTGCGGACGGCCGCCGGGGGTCGCATATGGATGGGGATGGACCTCATTCGGATCACCGGCATCCGCTCCTACGGGCACCATGGCGCCCTGCCGGAGGAGAAGCGCCTGGGCCAGCGGTTCACGGTGTCCCTCGAGCTCGAGCTGGACACCCGTCCCGCCGCCGCCGGGGACGACCTCGCCAAGACCGTGGACTACGCCGCCGTCATCCGGACCGTCGAGGAGCAGCTCAAGGGGAAGCCCGTCTACCTCATCGAGACCCTGGCCCAGCAGATCGCGGCCCGCATCCTCGGGAGCTACGCGGTGGTCCAGGCCGTGACGGTCGAGGTCCACAAGCCCTTCGCGCCCGTGGCGGCCGACTTCGACGGCATCTCGGTGCGCATCCGCCGCGCCCGTGCCTGAGGCGGCGGCGAGGCAGGCCCTCCTCGCCCTCGGCGCGAACCTGGGCGACCGGTCGGCGACCCTCGGCCGGGCCCTCGCGGCCCTGGCGGGCCTGCCCGGCACCCGCCTGCTGGCCATCAGCCCCGCCTTCGACAGCGACCCGGTCGGCCCCGCGGGCCAACCCGACTACCTGAACCTCGTCGCGGCGGTGGAGACGCGGCTCGGGCCGCGCGAGCTGCTGGAGGCCGGCCTCGGCATCGAGCGGGCGCTCGGGAGGGTCCGGCTCGCGAAGGACGGGCCTCGGACGTGCGACATCGACCTGCTCTTCCATGAGGCGGCGGCGCGGCTCGACGAACCGGGACTCACCCTGCCCCACCCGCGCTGGCGCGAGCGCGGCTTCGTGACCGAGCCGCTGAGGCAACTCCTCCAGATGGGCGAGGTGGCGTCGCGCCCGGGCTGGGATGGACTGCGGACGGAGGTCGCGCGGCTCGCGCCGCGGACGGAAGGCCTCCGGCCATGGACCGGACCGACCCCCTGGACGACCCTCCTGCCTTAGACCCGCGTCAAGGTCGGCCGCGCCATGGTCATGCGCCCGCCCTCTGGCTGGCCTTGCCGCTCCTCATCGGCTGCTGGTCCCATGCGGAGCTCGGGGTCACCCCTTGGGCGGGCTGGGCGCTCGGGGTCGCGGGCCTCGCGCTGGCGGCGGGGCGAACCGGTCGGGCAAGCCTCGCCGGCTTGGCGCTCGCCGGCATCGGCCTTGGCATCGCCTGGCACGCGGCCTTGGCCGCCGATCGCTCGCCATGGGGAGGCGACCCCGGCCCCATCCACCTCTTCCTTCGCATCGAGCGGGCGGAGCGGGACGAGCGGGGCGGCTGGTGGGCGCTGGGACGGGTGGAGGGCGGTTCGCGCGACGCGCGCCGTCGAAGGGTCCTGGCGGAGGGTGAGGGGCCGCCGCCCGAGCGGGGCTCGCTCGCCGTCCTCCGCGGGATGGCGCGGCCGGACGACGGCAGCTCGGGGTGGCGACGCTCCCAGGGTGTCACGCTCCGGCTCGGCCGGGCGGAGGTGCGCGAGGTGCTCGAGCCCGCGGGGCCATGGCGCAAGGCCTGCGCCGCGGCAGGGGAGCGCCTGAGGGCGGGATTGGGGGAACTGGCCTGGGAATCGCCGCGGGGCGCGGGGCTGCTCGTGGCCACGATGCTCGGCGACAGCCGCGCGATCGACGGCGGGACACGGGAGGCCTTCGCCGCGACGGGCACGCTGCACCTCTTCGCCATCAGCGGGCTCCATATCGCGGGCATGGCGGCCATCCTTGTAGCGACGGCCTCGCGCCTGAGGCTGCCGCCAAGGGGCTCGGCGGCGGCGGCGCTCCTCCTGCTCGCGGCCTACGTGGAGATCACGGGCGGGACGCCCTCGGCGCGGCGCGCCTGGCTGATGGCTGCCGGGATGCTCGCGTGCCGATGGGTGGAGCGCCGGCCGAACCCCGTGCAGGGACTGTCCTTGGCGGCGGCGCTGACGCTGCTGCTCGACCCGGAGGCGGCGACGGACGCGGGGTTCCAACTGAGCTACCTGTCGGTCGGCGGCATCCTCCTCGCCGGCTCGCCCGCGGCGCGCGAGGCGACGCGGCCGGAAAAGGCCGACCGTCTCGCGCGACCGGCGCCGGTCGCGAGGGTTCGGCGCTGGGCGGGAGGGATCGGCCGACGGATCGCGGAGGGCGCCTGCATCGCGACGGCGGCAGGGGCCGCGGGGGCGCCGCTCTCGGCGAGCCTCTTCGGGCAGGTGGCGCCCGGTGGCGTCGTGGCGAACATCCTGCTGGTGCCGATGGCCGCCCCTCCGCTCGCCCTCGGGATGCTATCGGCGGCGCTGCTGGCGACGGACAGCCTGGGCGCGGTCCGGCGAGTCGCCAACGCCCTGGCCGCCTCCTGGCTCGAGGGGATGGCGCGGGTGGCCGAGCTGCTGGCGCTCGCGCCGGGCATGGGCGTGGAGCGGGCCTGGGCCTTCCCGTGGGCGGGCGCCGCATGCCAGGCAGGGCTCATCGCGCTGCTGCTGGCCAATGCGGAGGCGCGAGGGTGGAGCGCGCTGCTGCTGCCGCCGGCCGCGTGGGCGGCGGGGTGGCTCCTCGCCCTGGCGGGGTGAGCGCCGGTCGGCGAGGAACCGGGCGGAGGGGAGGTTGTCGGAGAAAAAATGACCCAAGCCCTGCTATCCTTGATGGCGCTATGCCTGTCCGCGGCCAACGTGAGCGCGGCGACGCCGGGCACGCTGCCGGAGATCTCCGGCGTCCATCCCCACCTCGCGATGGCCAACGCGGAGGGGGAGTGCGGGATCGGCGCGGTGGTCCCCTGGGCGGGCCGCCTCTGGGTGATCACCTACGGGCCCCACCTCCCCTATGGCTCGAGCGACCGCCTTTGGGAGATCGATGCCGGGCTCGGGATCACGGCCAGGCCGGAGAGCGTCGGCGGGACGCCGGCCAACCGCATGGTTCACCGCGAGACCGGGCAGCTGCTCATCGGGCCGTATGTCATCGGCGAGGACGGCGCCGTGCGCGTCATCCCTCCCTCCGTCATGCCCGGAAGGCTGACGGGCAACGCGCGCCATCTGACGGATCCGGCGCGCAAGGCCTATTACGCCACGATGGAGGAGGGGCTCTATGAGGTCGACCTCCGCACGCTCCAGGTGCGCGAGCTCATCGCGGACGGCAACCGTCCCGAGCCCGGGCGGACCGCCGGGGGCGAGGGCGGGCTTCGATCCCGCCTGCCAGGTTACCATGGCAAGGGCCTGTTCTCCGGCCAGGGGCGGGTCATCTACGCGAACAACGGCGAGCATCACCGCGATGTGGCCGTGGACCCCACCCTGCCCTCGGGCGCGCTGGCCGAGTGGCGCGGCGACGGCGACTGGTCGATGGTGCGGAGGGCCCAGTTCACCGAGGTGACGGGGCCGGGCGGGCTGGAGGGGAACGCGAGCCCGGCGGACGACCCGGTCTGGAGCATCGGCTGGGACGCGAAGTCGCTCATCCTCATGGTGCTGGACGGCGGCGCGTGGCACAGCTACCGGCTGCCGAAGCCCAGTCACAGCTACGACGGGGCGCACGGCTGGAACACCGAGTGGCCGAGGATACGCGACATCGGGGAGACGGACCTCCTCATGACGATGCACGGGGCCTTCTGGCGCTTCCCCCGGGGGTTCCGTCCCGGCCGCGCGGGCGGGCTGGAGGCGCGCGCCGCCTACCTGCGCGTGGTGGGCGACTTCGCCCCGCTGGGCGACCGGATCGCGCTCGGCTGCGACGACCATGCCCGCAAGGAATTCCTGAACACGCGGGCCATGAAGTCCCCGGAGGGCGCGCCCCTTGTCTCCCACTCCAACCTCTGGTTCCTCCCCAAGGGAAGGCTGGACCAACTGGGGCCGGTGGTGGCGCGGGGCTCGGCCTGGCTGCGCGAGGACGTGGCGGCGGGGACGACGAGCGAGCCCTTCCTCGTGAACGGCTTCGCGCTCCGGTCGCTGGCGCTCACCCACCGCGGCCCGGCCCCGGTCATCGTCACGGTGCAGGTCGACGCCGAGGGGGACGGCGCCTGGCGCGACTGGGCGCGCGCCGAGGCCGCGCCGGGCCGCGCCACCTATCTCGAGCTGCCCCGGGACCTGCGGGCGAGCTGGATTCGCCTGCGGGCGGAGACGGCGGCGGCCGGCCTCACCGCGCACGTGTCGTGCCGCGACGAGGACCTGAGGCCCGCGCGCAACGGGCAGGCCTTCGAGGGTCTCTCACGCGCTCCGCGCGCGGACGCCCGGGGCACGCTGCGCTCGCTCTCGCCCGGGCATCTCGGCTGGCTGGGGCACGACGGCGTCCTGCGACGGCTGGGCAAGGACCTGGTCCTGGCGCCGGGAGGCGACGCGGCGGCGGCGCGCCAGGTCGCGGCGGCCGCGGCGCCGGACGCGCCGGGCGTCGGCCGCGACGCCGCCTCGCTCATCGTCACGGAGGATGGGCGGCGCTGGCGGCTGCCGGTCGGCGAGCCGTCGCTGGCCGACCCCGCGCCGGGAAGGCGGATCGCGCGCGAGGTGGCGACGGAGCGCGACCTGCTGAACCTCGGGGGCACCTTCTTCGAGCTGCCCGCCCGCAACGCGCAGGGGATGGCGAAGGTCCGCCCCGTGGCGACGCACGGCCTGGCCATCGAGGATTTCTGCGGGCAGTTCGGCCTGATCGCGCTGTCCGGCGTCGAGCCCGGCGCCTCGGGCCGACGGATCGCCCGCTCGCCCGACGGGCCGGCCCTCTGGCTGGGCGTGATCGACGACCTCTGGGAAATGGGGCGGCCGCGGGGCGTCGGTGGGCCATGGAAGGACACCGCGGTCGGCGCGGGCGAACCCTCCGACCCCTACCTGCTCGGCGGGTACCAATCCCGGAGCGTGGAGATCGTCACGAGGGAGGCCGCGACGGTCGAGCTGGAGGTCGACCTCGACGGGACCGGTCTCTGGGCGACCTGGGCGACGGTGCGGACGGAGCCGGGCGAACCCATCCGCCTCGGGATCCCCGATGCGCTCGGCGCCTACTGGATCAGGGCGCGGTCGGACCGCGCGACGGTCGCGACGGTCCAGCTGACCTACCGCTAGCAATCCCCGCTTGCCGCGGGCGGGGAGCCTCGCACGTTGGGGCGACCATGCAGGAAGCCTTCGACCGCATCGAGGACGCCGTGGCGGACATCGCCGCCGGCCGCATGGTCATCGTGACCGACGACGAGAACCGCGAGAACGAGGGCGACCTCGTGATGGCGGGCTCGAAGGTCAGCGCCGAGGCGGTGAACTTCATGACGCGCCATGGGCGCGGCCTGATCTGCGTCCCGATGGTCGAGAGCCAGCTGCGGCGGCTGGGCATCGACCAGATGGTCCCGGAGAACCGGGAGTCCCAGCGCACCGCCTTCACGGTGTCCGTGGACGCGGCCGAGGGCATCACCACCGGCATCAGCGCGGCCGACCGCGCCCGCACCATCGCGCTCCTGGCCGACGCGGCGACGCCGCCCGAGGCCCTGGTGCGCCCGGGCCACATCTTCCCGCTGCTGGCGCGGCCCGGCGGGGTCCTCCAGCGCGCCGGCCACACGGAGGCGGCGGTCGACCTCGCCCTGCTCGCGGGCCTGCCGCCGGCGGGCGTCATCTGCGAGATCCTCAACGAGGACGGCACGATGGCGCGGCTGCCGGAGCTCGCCGACATGAAGGCGCGCTTCGGCCTGAGGCTCATCTCCATCGCGCAGCTCATCGCCCACCGCCGGCGCGACACCCGCCTCGTGGAGCGCGTCGCCGAGAGCGACTTCGACTCGGCGTGGGGGCGGTTCCGCCTGCACGTGTACCGGTCGGTCGACGGCCGCCAGCACCTCGCCTTCGTGCTCGGCCGCCCCGGCGCGGAGCCCACCTTGGTCCGCGTCCAGCGCGAGAACCTCCTGTCGGAGCTGTTCCGCGGCAAGCCGGCGGCGCGCTGGAGGCGAGCTTCCGCGCCATCGCCGCCGAGGGGCGCGGCGTCATCGTTCACGTCGGCCAGGCCGACGGCGGGTTCCGCGCGGACGCGGCCGGGGTCCGGCCGGGCGAGATGGACGACCGCGACTACGGCGTGGGGGCGCAGGTCCTGGCCGACCTGGGCCTGCGGCGCATCCGCCTGCTGACCAACAGCCCGCGCAAGGTGGTCGGGCTCTCCGGGCACGGGCTGGAGATCGTCGGCCAGGAGGCTCCCTGAGCGGGTCTCCCGCTTCGGGCTTGCCGAGGAGGGGTCGGGCGATTGCCTAGGCCGACCGTTCCCTCCCAACCATGAGCCAGGACAAGCCCCAGCCGACCGACATCGACGGCCGCGACCTTTGGATCGCGATCGTGGCGGCCCGCTACAACGGCGACCTGGTCGACACCCTGCTCGAGCGGGCCCGCCGGACGCTGCGCGACGCCAAGGTGCCCCAGTCGCAGATCACGGTCATCCGGGTGCCCGGCTCGGCCGAGGTGCCCTACGCCGCCCACATGCTCGCCATGACGGGCGAGCACGACTGCGTGATCGGGCTCGGGGTGGTCATCGCCGGCGACACCCCCCACCACGAGGTCATCGCCCAGTCCACCGCGTCCGCCTTCCAGGACTCCTCCCTCCGCTCCGAGGTGCCCATCATCAACGGCATCGTGGTCACCCTCGACCGCGCGCAGGCCGAGGCCCGCTGCAAGGGCCCGCTCGACCGCGGCCCCGAGTTCGCGCGCGCCGCGCTCGAGATGGCGTCCCACCGCATCCTGCTCGGCGAGCGCCTGGACCAGATCGAGGCCGAGGAGAAGGCCCGCAAGGGCGGCCAGGAACCCTTTGCCCAGAACTGACATGAGCGACGCGCCCGAGGCCAAGCCCCGCCGCAACCGCCGGCGCGAGAACCGCGTCGCCGCGATGCAGTTCCTCTACGTCTGGGAATCCCAGCGCCCGCCGGACCCGGTCGTGGCGCTGTCGGATTTCCTCGCCATGCAGGAGCACCCCCGCGACCACTACGCCTTCGCGGAGTCGCTCGTGGCGGGCGCGCTCGCCCACATGGACGAGATCGACCGGACCATCGCGCGACACGCCGACAACTGGTCGATCGAGCGCATCGCCAAGGTCGAGCTCGCCATCCTCCGGCTGGCGGTGCACGAGCTGCTGCGCCGCCGCGACATCCCGCCGGTGGTCTCCATCAACGAGGCCATCGAGCTCTCCAAGGGCTTCGGCGGCGACGACTCCCACCGCTTCGTCAACGGCGTCCTCGACCGCGTGAAGGAGACCCTCGACCGGCCGCTCCGCGAGGCCGCGGAGGGCTGACCGATGGGCTGGCTGGACCGCCTGCGCGCCGGCCTCGACCGCACCGCACGCGGCCTGGCGGCGCTGCTCGCCCGCCCGCTCGACGAGGCGGGCGCGCGCGAGCTGGAGGAGCGCCTGCTGGCGCCGCTCGACGAGGCGGGCGCGCGGGAGCTCGAGGAGCGCCTGCTGGCGGCCGACGTCGGGACGGCCACGGCGACCGAGGTCGTCGCGGCCGTGCGGGACGCCTGGCGCCGGGAGCCGGACCTGAGGGCCGGGGGCGCCGCGGAGGTCGCCGCGGCCGTGCTCGAGCGCCGGCTGGCCTCGCCGCCCTGGTCGCCCGATTGGACCTCGCCGCCGCAGGTGATCCTGCTCCTCGGCGTCAACGGCGCGGGCAAGACGACGACGGCGGCGAAGCTCGCGGCGCGGCTGGGCGCGGAGGGGCACCCCGCCCTGCTCGGCGCCTGCGACACCTTCCGCGCGGCCGCGGGCGCCCAGCTCGAGACCTGGGCGGCGCGCCTGGGCGTGCCCGTCGTCGGCGGCAAGCCCGGCGCCGACCCGGCGGCGGTCGCCTTCGACGCGGTGACCGCGGGCGCGGCGCGCGGCGCCCACGCCGTGCTGCTGGACAGCGCGGGTCGCCTGCACAACAAGCCCCACCTGATGGAGGAGCTGCGCAAGCTCGTCCGCGTCGCGGCCAAGGCGCGCGCCGGCGCCCCGCACGAGCGCTGGCTCGTGGTGGACGGCTCGCTGGGGGCGAACTCCGTCGAGCAGGCGCGGGTCTTCCACGAGGCGGTCGGCCTGACCGGGCTCGTGGTGACCAAGCTCGACGGCGCGGGGCGCGGCGGCGCCGCGGTCGGCATCGCCCGTGAGACCGGGGTCCCCGTCCGCTTCATCGGCGTGGGGGAGGCCGCCGAGGACCTCCTGCCGCTCGACGCGCGGGCCTACGCGCGCTCCCTCGTCGGCCTGGCCTGAGGGCTCCGTCCTTGCCGCCCCGCGCCGCGCCGTCCTAGGTTGGCGCATGGCCTGCGTCGTCGAGACCGTCCGAGCCGCCTCCGGTGCCTATCCCGTCCACATCGGGCCGGGCGCCCTCGACGCCGCCGCGGACGCCGCCGCCGCGGCGCGCCGGGCGGGCGCGGGGGTCCTGACGGTGGTCTCGCCCGGCGTGCGCGCCGCGCTGCCGGCGGCCGTGGCGCGCTTCGCCGCGCTCGGCCCGGTGCACGTCACCGCGGCCGACGGCGAGACGGCGAAGTCGGCCGCGGAGCTCGCGGCGCTCTGGGAGGCCCTGGCCGGCGCCAAGATCGGCCGCGACGGCCTCGTCGTCGCGCTCGGCGGCGGCGTGGTGGGCGACCTCGCCGGCTTCGCGGCGGCGAGCTACCTGCGCGGCGTCGCGCTCATCCAGGTCCCCACGACGCTGCTGGCGATGGTGGACAGCTCGGTCGGCGGCAAGACCGGCATCAACCTCGCCCGCGGCAAGAACCTGGCCGGCGCCTTCCACCAACCCGCGCTCGTGGCGGCGGACACCGCGCTGCTCGCGACGCTGCCGCCGCGCGAGCTGGCGGCCGGCATGGCGGAGGTCCTCAAATACGGCCTGCTGGGCGACGCCTCGCTGCTCGCCGAGGTCGAGTCGGCCGGGCGCCTGTCCTGGGACCACCCGACGCTGCCCGGCATCATCCGGCGCTGCGTGCGGATGAAGGCCGAGGTCGTCGGGAACGACGAGCGGGAGACCGCGGCGGAGGGCGGGCGCGCGCTGCTCAACCTCGGCCACACCTTCGGCCATGCCATCGAGGCGGTCGCCGGCTACGGCGCCTACCTGCACGGCGAGGCGGTGGGCATCGGCCTCGCCATGGCGGCGGCGCTCTCGCGCGACCTCGGGCTCATCGCGGAGCGCGACGTCGCCCGCGTGGTCGCCGCCGTGGAGGCGCAGGGTCTCCCCTCCCGGCTCCGCGCGCCGCTGGCGGCGGACGCCTTGGTCGCGGCCATGCGGCAGGACAAGAAGGCGCGCGGCGGCGAGATCCGCTTCGTCGTCCTCGAGGCCCTCGGCCGCGCGGCGACGCGGGGCGGGATCGGCGAGGACGCCGCCCGGCGCGCGCTGCTCGCGCACGGCGCGGCCTGAGCTCAGGGCGCGGCGTCGGGGCCGACGGCGGGCCTGGCCGCGCGCCAATCACCGTCGCGGGCGCGCTCGGCGTTGCGGCGGTTGGCCGCCTCGATGCCGCCCTCGGGGGCGGGCTCGCCCGCGAGCGCGGCCGCGGCGGGCGTCTTCCCGAGCCGATGGCCGGGCTGGTCGGCCGGGCCGCCGGCGCAGCCGGCGAGGAGGAGCGAGGCGAGGAGGGGGCGCATGTCAGGGGGCGCGGACGGCGGCGTCCTTGCCCGCCCAGGCGAGGAGCGCGTCGACGGCGGCGCGGGCCTCGGCGCGGGCCGCGGCCAGGCGGTCGGGGTCGTCGACGGCGACGCGGGCGAAGCCATAGAACTTGGCCTTGGGCTCGGTGCCGGAGGGGCGGATGCCGAGGCGACGGCCGTCCGCGAGGTCGACGAGCAGGAAGTCCTCCCGGGGGAGGGGCTCGCCCTCGGCGTCGCGCGCGGTGCCCGCGGCGAGGTCGGTCACGCCGACGACCTTGGAGCCGTCGACCTCCGCCGGGGGCGACTCGCGCCACGAGGCGAGGAGACGGCGGATGGAGGCGGCGCCGGCCGCGCCCTCGCGGGCGAGGTTGAGGAGACCCTCGGCGTGGGCCCCGTGCCGCAGGTGCAGGGCGTCGAGGGCGTCGCCGAGCGTGCGGCCGCGGGCGCGCAGCGACGCGGCGAGCTCGGCGAGCAGGACGGCGGAGGCGTTGGCGTCCTTGTCGCGCACGCCGTCGTCGGCCAGGTAGCCATGGCTCTCCTCGAGCCCGATCACGAAGAGCGTGGAATGGCGGAGGGCGAGGGGCGCGCGTCGGCGGAGGGGGAGCGAGGGCGCGTCGGGGCCGGCGCCGAGGGCGAGCCGCGCGGCCCAGCGGTCGGCCTTGCCCGCGATCCACTTGAAACCGACGAGGGTGCCGACGCAACGGACGCCATGGTGGGCGCAGAGGGCGTCGACCAGCGGGGTCGTGACGACCGATTTCACGACCGCGGCGGCGGGGGAGCCGGCGGGCGGGAGAAGGCCCGCGTCCTTGAGGGAGGACAGGCGGTGCTCGCAGAGGAGGGCCGCGATCTCGTTGCCGGTGAGCACGCGGAAGCCGTCGCCGGAGGGGATGGCCGCGCCGACGCGGTCGGCGTCGGGATCGGTCGCGAGGACGAGGTCGGCGCCCTCCCTGGCCGCGAGGGCGAGCGCGAGCGCGAAGGATTCCGGATTCTCGGGGTTCGGCGACCGCACGGTCGGGAAGGCGCCGTC
>VFQS010004138.1_pt1 | contig 10674 bp, 7 predicted proteins | sample 3512361 | NCBI WGS metagenome assembly VFQS01 (sample SAMN10412375, study PRJNA504923) | tailings metagenome | isolation source: Relicate 1 Philex TSF3 active mining | place: Philippines | reverse complement strand
CAGCGCGCTCCCTTGGCGAGCAGCACCGCAGGCACCGTGTCGATCAGGATCTTCATGTCGAGCCAGAGGGACCAGTTCTCGATGTAGAGCGTATCCTGCTGCTTTTGATTTTCGAGGTCGCCGTCGCTACGCGACGAGATCTGCCACAGCCCGGTCAAGCCCGGCACGACGCTCTGTCTGAGATGCTGGAAGTCCGGATCGAAACTCTCGAGGTGATAAGCCGGGAACGGACGTGGTCCCACGAGGCTCATGTCGCCCTTGAGCACGTTCCAGAGCTGAGGCAGCTCGTCGATACTGTATTTGCGAAGGATTTGCCCGATGACCGGCAGAATTCGCGGATCCTGCTTCAGCTTAAAGTGTGTCCGCCATTCTTCAGCGAGGGCGGGATCCTCCGCCAGACAGCGATCGAGCCGATCGCCTGCGTCCTGGTACATCGTGCGGATCTTGTAGACGCCGAACGGCCGACCGTCCTTTCCAATGCGCTGCTGTATGAAAATGGCACGACCGGGATCGAGCACCCGTACAGCCGCGATTGCGGCCAGCGTGATCGGCAAGGTCAGCAGGGCGAACGGCACAGTCAATACGAGATCGATGGCGCGCTTTAGGAGGCGCTCGGTGGGGGCGGGCCTGTCGGAAGCCGGGCCGGTGGTGTCGGCATGGTGCCCAGTCGGTGACCGCCAGGCACGAAGACGCAGCGTATCTATGACCTTTTCATCTGCAAGCGTCACCACATGCGCGAATGGCAGTGGCGGCAGCGCTTGGCCGGCGCGATCTCCAGTGACGATCGCGATGTCCGCGGCGGGTATCATGCTGACCGTTCCATCGAGACGCTGCAACAGGGGCAACGGTAGCTCGACGCCGACCGTCGGTGCATCGCCGATGGCGACGAAGCCGATTGGCCTCAGTCCGATCTCGGGGTGTGCCATGAGCGCCTTGGCGACACGCCGGGACGTGTCGCCGGTGCCTATGATAGCCACCGGCGCGTGTGCGGCGGCTCGAAACTTGATCAGCGGCAGCAGCAGATGAATGACGTATCCCAGGAAGAATGCCGCGCCCCCCGTGATGATGCCCCACGCCAGCGCGAAACCCCATCCGTGAACGGGACCCAACCCGGCGCAAGCTGCGGCTGCCAGAATACTGCAGCCCGAAAATCGCAGGCGGAAGCGCTCGCAGGGGCCGAGACTGGGATAGGCATAAAGCCCGAGCGCGGAAAAAATGGCGACCGTGAGGGCTGCCAGCGCCACCCTCTCCGAAACGCCGACGGCTGGCGCGAGCGTATCGGCAAAAAGCTGTGCCAATCCCGAAGCGAGTACCATCGCGAAGCTTGCCGTCGCCAGATCGACGCTGGCCGCCAGCGCCGTTCGGGACCTGCAGCAACGACTGTTATGGCGCAGGGGCGCGCGCGAGGTTTGATCGTGCGCCTGGATGTCACCGAGGCTACGGAGGGGCGACTTGGGTTCTGCGATGCGCACAGATGTCCTCATGTGAGGCTCGATGCCGAAGCGGTCGAGTGATGGTGTCCGTCAATGACGTGGCATGTGCTGCCGCGTTGCGAGGTGTCGCCGGCCCGCCCCTCGAGACGACGACCAGTCGAATGCAGCAACGAGCATGCCATGTCGCAAGCCAACGCGTTCGGATGATGCGTTGAAAGAGTAAATCCGCGCGGCGGGCAAGGGGCACGTCCGATCCTCCCTGTCGGTGCGCCGGCCGGGGGCCTTGTCGTGGAAAGTCGCGACGAGATGTCCGATTAACGATAGCCGATGATCGAGCAGACGCGGCTCGCCCGTCAGCACGCATCTTGCTCGCACGTGTGTCGAGAGGAGACCGACACTACGATGCGACTTATCAGCGTGCCATTTCCGAGCTTGCGGGCCAGCAACCGGTCGCTCAGCGATTGGTATTGCCTGCTTCTGACATTCGTCCTGCTCGGCTACGTCTTCGTGGGCAAGGGATTCGCCTACCAGGGCTTGCCGCCACTGTTTGTCGGGGAGATCACGCTGCTTTGCGGTGGCCTGGTCTTTCTGCTCTCACGCGGCGCGGTTCCGTCGGTCAGCACCGCCCCGGCGGCAATTCTCGCCGTGATGATGATGTGGGTCTTGATCCGCACCCTGCCCTATATCGAGATCTACGGCATGGATGCGCCCCGTGACAGCATCATCGTGCTTTACGGCGCCTACACCTTCATCGTGATCGCTTTGATTCTGCAGAAAGGGAGCCGCATCGACAGCTTCCTGGCCGTCTATGCCTTCGCCGCCAGCCTTTTCGTCGTGACCGGGCCGTTCGTTTTCGTCTTTACGCGCTTCTTCTCGGAATACATCCCGACGTTCCCGGCTCCCAGCGGTGAACCGATTTCCTGGTGGTCGTTCCGGCCGGGTCAATTCGGTGTTCATCTTGCCGGAGCCGGATTGTTCGCACTGCTGGGGCTAATGCGCGTCAATTTCGTGTGGGTCGCCGGGTTCGTCCTTGCGGCAGCCATGGCGTCGGCGACGAGTCGCGGCGCCATGCTCGCCATCGTCGTACCCATCGGGTTGGTCGGTGTCATTTCGGGCCGGACGCGCCTCCTCGTGCGTATTGCCGTGGCGGGTCTCGTCGTGATGACTGTCGCCCTCATCGCCGAGACATTGCTCACCGACTTCCGCGAGGTCGACACCCTCGACTCCCGGGATCGTCCGATCAGTGTGCGCCAGATCATATCCGGCGTCTTCAGCATATTCGACCAGTCGGGGGCGCAACTCGTACAGACCAAGGAATGGCGGCTGCGCTGGTGGGAGATCATTCAGGAGCACACCCTCAACAACGGGCCATACTTCTGGACCGGAAAGGGCTTCGGCATCAATCTCGCCGATGCCGACGGCTTCCAGCAGCCGAACGAGGCGGGTGCACCACCCCTGCGGGACCCGCACAGCGTCCATCTGACACTTTTGGCACGCGCGGGCGTGCCCGGCCTGATGATGTGGTTGTCTCTACTTGGCACATGGACGTGGCTCCTTCTGTCGACGGGAGCGCGCGCGCGTCGCCAGGGGCTGGGACGCTGGAACGATGTTCTCTTGTTCATCTGGGGCTACGCGATGGCAGTGGTGATCGAGTCCTCGTTCGATATCGGAATGGCAGGCCCCATGATGGGCATCCCATTCTGGTGCATGATCGGTTTCGGCATCGGAGTGGCCATGATGTATCGCGCGGCCGAGGCCCGGCTTGCACAGACATGACGCGGGCCATCGGGATGAACCGGCGCGCGGCGCTATTGGGAATTGGGGCCGCGCTGTCGCTCCCGAAAGCGGCGATGGCTCGCGCCGCCTGTACGCCGAAGATGTCTCTCGGCGCTCACGCCGCCTCAGCGGGCGTGACGTTTGGTTGCTCCATCGGCGTCGACGCGCTGGACGACCCGGCGTATATGGCGCTTGTCCAGCGGGAAGCCCGCATTCTCACGACCGATCTCGCCTTCAAGCTGCTGTTCATCAATCCCGACCGTGGCCGTTTCGACTTCGCGAGAGCCGACCGCTTGGTGGCCTTCGCACAGGTCAACGAGATCCCGTTGCGTGCCCACACGCTGTTCTGGGATCTTGCGAACCCCGAATGGGTGACACGCCTTTCGCCCCGCGACCGCGCGTACGAGATGGACCGCATCGTCGACACGATCTTGGACCGCTATCGCGGACGCATCCACTCGTGGGACGTCGTCAACGAGCCTTTCTGGCCGGGGTTCGGAGAGCCGGGCGGCTTTCGCCGCGGCGCCTGGTACGACGCGATGGGCGAGGCTTATGTCATGCACGCGTTCAAGCGCGCGGCGGCCGCCGACCCGTCGGCACGTCTCGTCCTCAATTGCGACATGAGCGAGCGCGACGACGATCTCGGGCGCAGTATCCGCGTCAGCATTTTGCGACTGGTCGAACGGATGCAGGATGCCGGCTGCAAAGTGGACGCGGTCGGGCTGCAGGGCCATCTCGATCCTTCCCTGCCTTTCGATCCAGGCGCATTCACCGCCTTCCTCGCCAAACTGGCGGAGCGGAACGTGGAAATCTACATCACCGAACTGGACGTGTTGGACACCGCCTTGCCGCGCGACATCCGGGCGCGTGACGCAGCGGTGGCGCGCCAATACGCGATCTTCCTGGCAGCCGTTCTGGAAGTACCGTCCGTTACCGTTGTGGCGACGTGGCAACTGGCCGACGGCAAGAGTTGGTATCGCAGCGATTGGTATCGATCGGTGATGCCGGATCTGCCGCCGGACTGGCGAGCGCGTCCGCTGCCGTTCGATGACCGTTTGCAGGGCAAGCCGGCGCGTGACGCGATGGCGAATGCGTTTTGCAGGGCAGGGCGGAAGCGCGGCGAATAGCGCGCGCAGGCCAAGTCCAACGCCGCATCGCCATGAAGTTCGACGATTGCGGCGGTTGGCTATTATTCGGACGGAATCGCACGCTGCGAGGGCGGCAATGGGGCAGCAGGCTGCCCCTGGTGTACGTGCTGTGCGGGGCCTCCCCCGCCCCAAGCCGTGTGGAACGGCCAATAGCGTGCATCGCTTCGCGTCAATGCCCGACTGGCGAATTGCACGCCGCGCGCGGCCAGAAGCGCATAGCAGGCGATACGCGTCGCGAGGCCGAGGTTCTTGCCGGCCGGCGCTCCCATGAACGAGGTCAGCATCGTCACGGCGCGGGATTGCCGTAGTTCCCGGCCGGCGAGGTAGGTGGCGCCAGCGCTGCCGGTCTTGGCTTCGGTAATGTCGGGATGGTAGCAGCGGAAGAAGAGCGGGCGTCGCGACTGCTGGAACCGCCCGACCAGAGCCAACTCGAGGACGGTTCTCTTCTCCGAGCCCAGATATGTCGGCAGCAGTGCCGTCATGGCGAGTGCCTCGCGCCGCATGACGCCGAAAATCTGTGCGTTGCTTCGGCAGCGGAACAGGGCATCGTAGAACCGTCGTGTCGCAGACGCCGACTCTCCGATATCGATGGGATCCGTGAAATACAGTAGATCGGTGCCCGGAATTATGAAGGCACCGGACGTCTCGTCGCGCAGGAAGGGCTGACCACCCCCATCGACGCAGACGACATCGGTCTGGGCCAGAATGACATCCGGATTCTCGTCGAGGATGCGAACACACTCGGCCAGATACTCGGAGTGGTAAGTGTCGTCGCAGGCGGCCCATTTGAAGAGTGGGGCCATGCTCAACTCGAAAACCTTGTTGAAGTTTCCGCAGGCCCCGATGTTCTCGGCATTTCGATGGTATTGGATGCGGTGGTCCCGCTCCATCCACGCCCTGCAGATGTCCGCGGTACCGTCGGTCGACGCATTATCCGAGATGATGATTTCGAAATCTTCGTAGGTCTGGCGCGAGAGACACTCCAGAAGTGACGGGAGGAAGCGCTCCCCGTTGTAGACGGGGACACCGATCGAGAGCCGGGGCTCGATTCTGCTTTGCATTCTTGAGATTCCTCACGTCGTCGCGGCTTTCTGTCCCCCGTGATGCAAGACCGGGGCCGAAATCGATCGGCCCGTTCGCAGCAGGGCCGAAGAACTGGTGCTGTTCGAAATGGAACGGGAACGTCCCATATTCCGGCAATAGGTAGTGTAATCCACGTAAAAATACTCGGCACGGTTCTCGCAATGCTCCGCACTCGGCAGGGGCGGCCAGCGGGAACACATATGCGCCATTCCACGATCACCAGAACACGCTCGCCACTCCGTCTCGGATTGGCGGGTGGGGGTACCGATCTTTCGCCGTTCAGCGAGCAGCATGGCGGCGCCGTGCTGAATTGCACGATCGACCGCTACGCATACTCCTTCCTGGCATTGCGCCAGGACGGCGCCTTGTCGTTTCGTGCGCGAGATCTTGCTTCGGAGGAGACGTTCGCGACGCCGGAGGCGGCCGTCGCCTCGAAACTCGATCTTCATCGTGGCGTCTATTTCCGGATCATGCGCGAGTTCAATCACGACCGCTTGATCCCCATGACGATCACGACGACCGTCGACGCACCCAGCGGATCCGGCCTCGGATCGTCGTCCGCACTGGTCGTCTCGATGATCGACGCATTCCGCGTCCTGCTCGACCTGCCTCTCGGTCAATACGATGTGGCGCGTCTGGCTTTTGAGATCGAGCGCGAGGATCTGGGGCTGTCCGGTGGCAAGCAGGACCAGTATGCGGCGGCGTTCGGCGGCATCAACTTCATCGAGTTCCTGACCGACAATCGCGTGGTGGTGAACCCGCTCCGTGTGCCGACATGGATCCGCAACGAGCTGGAGTCCTCTCTCGTCATCGCATTCTCGGGACAGTCGCGCAGCTCGGCCGCCATCATCGATCAGCAGCGCGCAAATCTGAACCAGAGTGCGCAGTCGGCAATCGACGCGATGATGCAGTTGAAGCACGACGCCTTCGAGATGAAGCGCGCTCTTCTTCAAGGGCTGATCAGCGAGATGGCCGCGATCCTCGATCGTTCCTGGGCGTCGAAGAAGGCGACGGCTTCGGGCATCTCCAACAGCACGATCGACCAAATTTACGAGCTTGCCCGCGCCAGTGGAGCGATCGGCGGCAAGGTGTCCGGCGCCGGCGGTGGCGGGTTCATGATGTTCATGTGTGCGCCGGAGAACCGGCTCTCCCTGATCGAAACGCTCAACAAGGCCGGCGCGAGCGCCAGCCCCGTGAAATTCACCGAAGCAGGAAGCGAGACATGGCAGACCAGGGCCTGAAGCAGATCACCGACTATCTCGAGCGCTCGCGCGACGTGGTCGAGGATGCGATGCATAGTCGTGAGTTCCTGGCGTCGGTTGCCGACATTACTGACGCTGTGACGGAGGCGTTGCGGGCTGGCGGCAAGTTGCTGACGGCCGGCAACGGAGGCAGTGCCGGCGATGCACAGCACATCGCAGGCGAATTCGTGTCGCGCCTCAATTACGACCGCGCGCCGGCGGCGGCGATCGCGCTCACCACGGACACCTCGGTACTCACCGCGATCGGCAACGACTACGGTTACGACAAGGTCTTCGAGCGCCAGGTGCTGGCACTTGGCCGTGCCGGCGACGTGTTCATGGCCATCTCGACGTCCGGGCGTTCGCCGAGCATCCTGAAAGCCATGCGGGCGGCACGAGAGCAGGGCATGATCGTGATCGGCATGACCGGCCGGACGGGGGGCGGTATGCCTCCGCTCGCCGATCTCATGCTCCATGTGCCGTCGGATGCGACCCCGTTGATCCAACAGCTGCACATCACCGCGGCGCACATCATTTGTGGCATCGTGGAAGAGCGGCTGTTTCCGCAGGGAGTGACCGTCGTTGCTTAAGCAGGCGATGATCCTGTGCGGTGGTCTCGGCACGCGGTTGGGTGCGAGGACCGCTGCCATGCCGAAACCTCTCCTCGACGTGGGCGGCGCACCGTTTCTCGACGTGCTCCTGGCTGAACTCGGGCGGCACGGGTTCGAGGAGGTCGTCCTGCTTGCGGCATTCCACGCGGAGAAAGTGAGGGCCTTCGCCGCCTCGAGCGTGGCAGCGCGCCGGTTCGGCCTGCAGATGCACGTCGCCGTCGAACCCGAACGTGCTGGAACGGGCGGTGCGCTTCATCACGCGCGCCATATCGCGAAATCCGAGTTCCTGCTGCTCAATGGCGACAGCTGGCTCGACACGAACCTGCTCGGTCTCGCCGACGACGCATTCTCGCGTTCGGCGATCGTGGCCATGGCCGCTCGCGAGATCGAGGACGCCACGCGTTTCGGTGTTCTCGAACTCGATGGGCATGTCGTGCGCGCCTTCCTGGAACGGCCGCGCCAGCCGGGCCCGGGCCTCGTCAATGCCGGGATCTACCGGCTCAGAGACGAAATCTTCACTTACGTGACGCCCAATTGCTCGTTCGAGCGCGACGTTCTCCCGGCCTTGGCGGCCGAGGGCAAGGTGGCGGCGACCCCGCGCGATGGCTTCTTCATCGACATCGGCATCGAGGAAACCTTCGCCGCCGCCCAGGTCGACGTGCCGGCGCAACTCGCGCGCCCTGCCGTGTTCCTGGATCGCGACGGGGTCATCAACGAGGATGCTGGCCATGTCGGCAGCATCGACCGGTTCGTCTGGATGGACGGCGCGCGAGAGGCTATTCGTGCGTTGAACGACAAGGGATATCTCGTCTTCATCGTCACCAATCAGGCCGGGGTCGCGCGCGGCCTCTACAGCGAGGCCGACGTGCACTCGCTCCACGCGCATGTGCGGGACGAACTGCGCAAGTTCGGCGCCCACATCGACGATATCCGCTATTGCCCCTACCACGTCGACGCCGTGATGCCCGCGTATCGAAAGGACAGCGATTGGCGCAAGCCCAAGCCTGGGATGCTGCTCGACCTCATGGCGTCGTGGTGCGTCAAGCGTGAAGCGTCCTGCTTGATCGGAGACCAGCCGACCGACTTGGCCGCGGCACAGGCCGCCGGCATTCGCGGGCATCGCTTCGACGGCGGCAATCTCCATGACTTCGTAAGAGAACTTGGCCTCGTCTGAGTTCCAGTCCCCTGACGCTCCCGAAAGACACGAGGAAGGGCGCTGCGATCGTTCGCGGCGCCCTCCTTTTTCGACGTGATCGCGTGGCTTCAGACGCCTCGGATATTCAGCCAGCGCAACGCCGGCTCGACCGTCGTGATGCGTGCCAGATGGATAGCGCACGCCGCATAGCGCGCAGCGAGCCGCCGGGGGTTCGTCGCAAGCCGCCACAGCCACTCCATGCCGTTGTCGCGCATGACAGCAGGCGCGCGCACCTGCGCACCCGCGATGAAGTCGAGACCTGCGCCCACACAGACGAACCCGACCCCGACGCCACGTTCGAGCGCGCGCGCAGCCAGGATTTCCTGTTTCGGCGCGCCGAGCGCCAGGAAGCACAAGCCGGCACCGGATGCCCGTATGCGGTCGATCGCTGCATCGGCGGCGGGGCCATTCGGGTCGAAGCCCAGTGGTGGGGATTCCACGCCGGCGACATGAAGGCCGGGGAGTTTTGCCATGAGGTCGGCCTTGACGGCTGCGAGCACGTCCGGACTCGTGCCGAAGAGATAGACGGGGATTTCGTGCGCCTCGGCAGCCTGAGCCAACGGCACGATCAGATCGGCGCCAGTCGTCCGCTGCACGCGCCGATCGTGGCGCCGCGCCAGCATGGCGATCGGCCAGCCGTCGGCGATGATGTAATCGGCACGGCGCATCGCTGCCGCGAACGCGGCGTCGTTGCGCGCCTTCACAAGAAGATCGAGGTTGAGCGGGCAGAACGAGAACGCCTGGCGCCGGACCAGAGCTTGCGTCAACGTCTCCACGCAGTCGGCGGCATCCCTGAGATGGATCGGCCAGCCGTCGACTTCGGCGAGCGCATGCGCTTTGCCGTTGTTAAGGGGCGCGGCGTTCTGAGGCGAGCGAGGCTCGGAATGGGCGAGCATGTGTTCGGGGTCCTTGTCCGGGGGCGCGACAGTGCGGGGGACGGAGCCGAAGCGAGCACGCAAGCGCAGCGTCGGCTGCTCGACGAAGTGAAAGGAAGCTGCGGCCAGCGCGAAGGCTAAGATCCAGCCGGTGACGGCGCCGCCGACACCGCTCGCCATGGCCCAGCCGAGCGCGAGGGCCGGCAGATGCCAAAGGTAGAGCGAGTAGCTCAGCCAGCCGATGTAGACGGCCGGCCGTGAGTCGAGCGCTGTCCTGACGCGTGCCCAGCCAGGAGCGATCACGACCGCGGTCACGACGCTCATCAACGCGAGACCCTGTAGCGTGTAGCGCAGCGTGTCGCGAAACAGGGGATGGCGTATCAGCAGCGTCGCGGCAAGTACCGAAAACGCCACTGCGACGGTGGCCGGATGGGTCATGCGGGCCGCCAGACCGGCGCCGTGCGGCGACATCAGCAGCGCTGCCGCCAGTGCGCCGAAGGCGATGGAGTCGAACCGCGTCTCGCTGGCCTGATAAGCGTATTCGTAGACGAGCTTCGGGTCGTCGATGAGTGCGGCTGCGCCGAGCCGGACGGCAAGGGCGACCAGGCACGCTGCGATCAAGGCGTGGATCAGACGGTTTGCGTGCAGCGTGGCCCACACGAACAGCAGCGGATAGACGAGATAGAAGTGCGCCTCCACTGCCAGCGACCACAGGTGATTGGCATGCACCAGCACATGCTGTGGCGCAAAGATTGCCAGATAGTTCATGAAATAGAGTAGCCCGCCGGCGATGCCGGTGGCGTGAAGCCCGGAACCCGCAACAGCAAGCGCCAAGCCAAGCCCCGCGATGAAAACCGCAAGCGCGGGATAGAGGCGGATCGCCCGCCGCGCATAGAAGCTCGCGATGTCGATATGGCCGTTTTTGGTATGCTCGCGGAGTAGCAGGGTCGTGATGATGAAGCCGCTGATGAAACAGAACAGCGTAACACCGAAGCCACCTGGGACGATCCAGCCCAGCCCCGAATGTGAGACCATGACGATGAGCACGCTGATCGCGCGCAAGCCGTCGAGCGCCGGAACATCGCCGTGTGCGAGGGCCTGAGACGGCGTGCGGGAAGCGTCTGGGGATAGAGACATGAGGGCTCCCACCTCTGGCGAATGCGACCGGCCCTATCGGTGCCGCCGCGCGGGATGATTCTATTGATCGAGCACGAAGACCGGGCGGAGCTTCCCGCCGCGGTCGAGCATCTCCAGTGCGGTCTGATAGTCGATCTTGTTCGTGACTTGCTGCCGGCCAACCAGCGCAATTCCT
>VFQS010004137.1_pt1 | contig 10675 bp, 7 predicted proteins | sample 3512361 | NCBI WGS metagenome assembly VFQS01 (sample SAMN10412375, study PRJNA504923) | tailings metagenome | isolation source: Relicate 1 Philex TSF3 active mining | place: Philippines | reverse complement strand
ACCCTTTAGTAGCGCATATATTAGGCTTACCAATTGATGAAAAGAAGATTGATGGAAACTTTAAAGTCTTGGCACCGATATTAAAAAATAAATAATTAATTTTTAATACATCTCACTGAAGCACCACCTGCTAATACAAAAGCAGTGGACTCTGTGAACAGGGCATCACCCGATCTTAGATAACGAATATAATTGGTTGATCCATTAGATGTGGAAGTCCAAAAATATCCTTGTAATGTAATATTGGATGAAGATCCTGCATCTCCCATATACCCACCTGGTAGTCCTGTAAATCCAGAACTATTGGTAGCACCCGTATTGGGTGAAGCCCAATGAGACAAGCCAGCTTCTTTTAACTTACCACCTGCATTGGTTCCCAAAAAACTATTCAAGGTATTAAACTCTGCTCTGGTTGGAATTCTAAAACCTACTGGACAAATATTTCTAGAATCATTCACTGCATAGCCGTTGTATAATTTACCATAAGTAAGATCATTCGCTATATCATAATTATAATAACACCATGATGGAAGAACTACTGATCTTGAAAAAGCTAGGTTGGCCCTTTCTATAGCTGTTCCGTCTTGATAAGTTGCTACATCTAAATTAAATTTCATCCAAACCTGTGTGCCAATAGTTACAGTTTCCACTTCGTTATTCACTAAATAACCCTGAGGCATCACCTGACACATGGATCTTGTTGAAAAAAATAAAAAACACCAAAAAATAGATAGTGCTTTTTTCATTTAAAAGTTTTTTACAATAGTTGCATAAAATAAAGTTCCATCATATACCAAAGTGACAATATCTAATTTAGATGCAGTAGTAGTTAAAGTTGGCGCTACTCCCCCAGCCCATTTCCAAGCCGCCGGGAAACTCACTGTTCTTGACCCAGTTGCATCTTGAACAAACTTCACTAAATAAGTGCCCACGGCAGCATTGCTTGTTGTAAGGGTTGTAATGTTCGCTCCTAAATTTATTGTAAATACATTGCCTGTACTTAAATCAATATTGGTCGTTGCAGCAGCAGTAGTTGCTGTCGGCATAGTTAATTTATAACGCTTTGCTGTTATATCACCCGTTGCATTAACAGAGCTCGCTGTGGCTACCCCTATATTAGGGGTTATTAAAGTGGGTGTATTTTCTTTAACTACTAATCCAGTTCCTGTTGTACCAATAGAACTTAATGCACCTGCTGCGGAGTTTGCCACTATTCCACTTACGTTCAATCCTGTTACATTCAGACCCGAAAAACTAGGAGAACTTGAAGTAGCTACTGTTTGACCAATGCTTATTGTATTGCCTCCAGATAAAGTCACCCCAGTACCTGCCACTATGGTAGATTGTTTATTATTAAAAATTTGCCAATCTGTTGAAGAGAGTGCACCTGTATTACTACTGGTAGCTGTTTGAATAGAAATAGTATTGGATGTTCTACTCAACGGTGCTGTAAAACTTAATGGCGCTTCGAAATCGCTACCTGCAATTGCTTCAGAAACCGTACCAGATCCGTTGGCTTTTAAAATACCATTATTGGTTCCAGCACCTCCATATATTGCTCCAATCACAGATGCATTCCAAGTACCTGTAGTGATGGTACCCAATGTGGTTAATGATGTATTACCTGTAATGGGCGAAGCACCAATGGTATTATAAGAAATTGTTTTAGCACTAGACCCATTAAAACTGGTTGGTGATGTTGCTCCTGTACCTGAACTATTAAATGTAATAGTATTTGTTGTATTTGCAGTAATATTGATATCCGCACTTCCATTAAATCCTACTCCGTTAATGGATCTTGTAGTTTCTAAAATACTTGCAGATGCAGCATTACCAGTGGTGTTTTGATTGAGTGTAGGAATATCAGCTGCTACCAATGTTCGAAAACTAGGAGCACCATTAATACCATTAGGAGCTGCATAGATTGTATTGGCTGATTGAACTCCAATTGCATTCATTTTATTATTGAAAGTATTCCAATCAGCAGAACTTAGAAATCCGCTTGAACTATTACCCGATTGCGAGATACTTAACTTTGTATTGCTTGTATTATAATTCAATGGAGCTTCTGCCATTAAAAAACCATTCACTGCTGCCTTCACTCTCGCATCGGTATAATATAAATTCGTTCCTTCATTAATATCAGAACTTGTCAAGACAATAGAACCTGTAGTGTATCCATTTACAGAAGACACTGCAGCTGGCATTAATAATTCCAACCAATTACTTAACACAGTTGGATCTGATGCACTTAAAACATAGTTCTTGCTATTGTCTGTTCTGATAGCAATACTTCCGACCACAGCAGACGATAATGCCAACATTTGAGTTTGATTATTTACTACATAACCACTAGAAAAGGAAATAGCAGGAATTTGGGAAGTGGGGATTTTTCCATTTGCATTCAAACTTGCCACACCATTTGCCACTCCTTTGTCTGATGGACCAATTTTACTATTGAAAGTATTCCAATCAGTACTGCTTAAATAACCTGCAGTACTTGAACTAACTTGACTCATCGAAATATTACTTGAAACATTGGTTAATGGATTACTAAAAGTTAAAGGGACCTGATAATCTGATACATTGGCTGCACTCACTAGCCCATTACCATCTGCTTTTAAAATACCATTGACCGCTCCTGCGCCACCCACTGTTTCTCCAATAACAGAGCCATTCCAGACACCTGTCGAAATAGTACCCAAAGTATGGATGTTGACCGATCCACTACTTGGTGCTGCTCCAATGGTATTATATGAAATTGTTTTAGCCACAGCCCCATCAAAATTTTCAGTAGCTAATGCCCCCATTCCTGTTTTATTAAAATATAATTTATTGTTGGTGGAAGCTTTAATAGTAATATTGGCAGTTCCATCAAATGAAACAGCGTTGATAGTTCTAGGAGTAGCCAATGCGGTGGCTGTTGCTGCATTGCCTGTTGTATTAGAGGCATTATCTGGAATATCTGCTGCTGCTAAAGCACGATATTGTACTACTCCAGCTGCACCTGAACTAGGCCCAGCTAAAAAATAATTAGGATTGACTGTGCCAGACAAGCCAGATAAAGTATACTGAGGAATATTTAATACCTGTCCACTAAAACTTGCAGCACCACTATTACCATTTGTCGTAAAAGAGTTAATAGAATTTGTATAACCTACATTGAAACGATCATAATCTGTTTTACTGATTAAACCTGCAGTCACAGCACTTGCATTAGCTAATGGAATATTCAGCGTATGCGTAGATCCCACTGAAGACCAATTAGGGGATAAACCAGCAGTTCCAGGAATTGCAAAATTTTGTACTTGTGCTGTTAAATGATTTAAACTATATAGTTGTGCATTATTGGTAACATTTCCCAAGCCAACTTTAGACGCCTGAATACCAGTTGCGATCTTTGCATCTGTAATCGCTGCATCTGCTACTTTACTAGTAGAGATGGCATTAGGATTGATTTGAGGATTAGTTGCAGTTCCACCCAAATCGCCTGCCAACTGAACAATTCCTTTATTGTTAATGGAGGCATCTGATGCACCATTGGATACCTGATTATCAATATAATCTTTAGCAGCTTTAACTGATGGATACATACTATCAGTATAATCAGACAATAAATTCATATTGGTTGATTTATTTGAAAGTAATTCTCTTGCTGCAATCCTGTCTGATATATAAATCGTATCAGACAAGTTTAATTTATTCAGTATTCTATTGGAAATAGAAAGGGTGTCCGCCTTATTTAATTTAAAATCTATCCTATTTGACAGAGATATTGTATCAAATGTCTTTGCATTAAATTGAGTGGGTGTAATATAAGCGCTTATGCTATCTGCAATATTTAATTTTTTAGCCAAATTAGAAGTAGTATTCACTAATTGAAAAGGTGTAATAAATTTAGTACTATCTGAAAAAGCAATTTTCTTATTCATGGCTTCTTCAAAGATTACTTTTTGAACAGCAGTTGCTTTAAGCTGATAATAGGAAAGCATTGAAGCCGTATCAGTAATATTCAATTTTGACATTAATTTTTCAGTAAAGTTGGAACTATTATTATCAGTATAACTATTCCCAAAACTATAAAGTGCATAAGGCACTACGCCAAAACTTGTATTACCTAATGAAATTAGATGTTGTGTATAATCCCAATTGGGCAATGGTGCCTCCGGCTCGATGGCCATTTTAAGTTGTAACTGATGATTGCCTTTGGCCCAATCAATTTGTGCTAATTGTGTATGCATTCCATTCAACCATTTACCCTTTCCAATTTGTAATGAAAACAGTCCCCATTCATCGGTATTGGTTTTATGTAGTTCGTTGTATAAAATATAATTGGGTTGATCTTTTGTTTGTATTGAAACATCAATATAAATTGTTCTCTGATTGACAAAACCTCCAGAATAGTCTTTAGCAACACCCTGAAAGGGAATAAATAATTCTTGTTTCTGCGTAAAACCTTTGAATGTTATCAAAGAAAGTAGAATAATATCTAAAAAAATAAATAGCTTAAGTACTTTTTTTGAAGTGCTATAAAAATGTATTTTCATTATTGTAAAAAAATGAAAAAACGCTAAAAAAAGAATGAGGCATGTACCTCAAACTTGAGATTATACACCAACCGATATTTACCATTCCAAATGAAAAAAAGCATTGTAATATTAGTCTGGATGATCATTTTAATTGTCCCTTATTTAAGTATTGGGCAAAAATATCATTCTAAAGAAATGGCTAAACTCTTAGAATTAGGTTTAAATGTAGATACAAATCTTCTTTTAAATAGGTCTCAGGCTCCAAAACTAATGGCCATTTGGGATAGTTTATATGATATTGGAAGAAAGCAACAAGTCAACAATGTGCTTTCTGATAGTATTTGGGAAAAATTATTTTTACAGGAAATTCAATACTCGAAATTAAATCCAAATCAAAAAATACAAACCAAATTACATTATTACCTGGCACATATTTATCATTCTCAAAAACGTTTTGCCAAATCGATCCCGATTCAAATTCAAATCATCAAAAATAAACAATTTTTATCCAAGGAACAGATTCAAAAAACATACAACAAATTAGAAAGAGCATATATTCAAACCAATAATTTAAAAAAGGCTTTAATCATAAGAAAAGAAAGAGTTGCCCTTGGATTTGTAGAAAGTTTTTACGACCTATATCTTGATTTTGAACTATATGAACTTGCATTGGAGGAGTTTTTATCAAGTGTACAATTAGAGAATAAAAAGAAAATAGTAGATCAATATAAATACTATAAAATCATTGGAAATTTATACCTAGAAGTTCAAAAAATAGATAGTGCAAAAAAATACTTTACACTTGGATTAACATTAAGTAATCAACAACTGAAAATAAAAAATAATAAAATTCCGAGTAATATTCATCTTACTGCAAAAGCAAGCTTTTTAGGATATTTAGGCAGGTGCTACATGGCAACATCTAATTACATAAAAGCAATTGACTATCTATCAAAAGATATTGAAAATAGTGAAGATGATCAACTTAATTTAATTTTTAAAATGATTCATCTTGCAAATGCTTATACTGCTATAAAGCAAAAGGATATGGCCCATTTTTATATTCAGAAAATTGATAAGTTAACCAAGGAGAAAGAGGATAAAAGAATGGCTATTAGAATAAGCGAAATGAAATCTGCCTATTTTAAACTGATCAAAAAATATGACTCAGCGTTATATTATGCCAATTTGTATAGTACGCTCAAGGATATACATAACGAATCTATCAGAAAAAATCAAGCCATCTTACTGCTAAGCAATATTGAAGCAGAAGCAAGATTGAAAGATTTAATTGTAACTAAAGCCAATTTAGATAAAGAGCGATCAGATAAGAAAGCACAAAAAATATTTTTATGGGCAAGCATCATTGTTTCCATCATGGCATGCATTAGCTTAATCATTCTAATCATCACTAATGCTCAAAAGTCAAAAAGCAAAGCTGAAATTGAAAAGAAAAATAACGAAAATGAACTTTTATTAAAAGAATTGCATCATAGAGTAAAAAACAACCTTCAAGTAATTTATAGTTTAATTAATCTACAAAAAAGAAGGGTGAATAGTGATGCATTACTTCAGCCCTTATCCATGGTACAAAACAGAATCAAAACAATGTCTCTGGTGCACCAAAACTTGCATGAAAATGATAAATTAAAAGAAGTCAACTTAGAGACTTATATAAAAACCATATGCGACTATTTGAAAACACTCTATTCTAGAGAAGAAAAAGAAATATTTTTTCAATTTGACATAGACTCATCAATTAACTTATATATGGAAAAAGCCATTACGATTGGACTATTAACCAATGAGATTTTGTCAAATAGTTTAAAGTATGCATTTAAAGGAAAAACGAAAGGGAATATTTCCATTTTTATTCAACAATATCAAACTGACTTGCAAATGAGAATTAGTGATGACGGTATTGGATTTGATAATACAAATGTGAATTCAAATAGCTTAGGCATGTTCTTAATCGAAAATTTAGTCAAACAAGTTAAAGGTAGGTATGAGAAAGAAATTACTGATGGAACATCCTACAAAATATACTTTAAAGCTTAATTATATTATATGAAATACAGAAAAATATTAATACTAGAAGACGAACTAATTGTTGGACTCGATTTACAAGAAATACTCATTCAAGAGGGTTATAAAACCAATTTAGTGCATTCTTTCGATGAAGGAATGCAAGAATTAACCACTTTTCACCCTCAACTAGTTCTTTGTGATATTAATTTAAATGGGAAAGCAAATGGGATTGACTTTGCAAAAGAAGTCAACAAACTTTACCCATTTACAGAAGTTATATTTATCACTAGTTACGCAAGCACTAAATACACTGAAGAAGCCGAGCAAACAAACCCATATGAGTATATTGTAAAGCCTTGGAATGAAGAACAAATAAAGGTTGCTTTAAGAAGAGCTTTTAATTATATCGACTCTAAAAAAGAAAACATGCATCTAATGGGTGAATTAAGTCCTGCCGAATACAGAATATTGAGTTTGATAGCAGAACAAAAAACGAGCAAAGAGATTGGAGAGGAATTATTTATTTCAGAGAAAACCGTAAGAAACCATCGATACAATATTAGCAAGAAACTTAATCTAGAAAATACGAATAATAACTTACTTAAATGGGCTATTGCCAATTTTAGCAAATAATTCCTTTAATTCTTTTGACTAATGAAGAAAACTATCCTACACTTATTTGTCTGGTTATCCGTAGTATCTTGTTCAAAGGACATTAGTAGTATCGAGTATACCAAATCAATGTTAGTAGACAAAATTTGGTTTTTGAGCTATAGTATCCAAAACGATCAAACAAAGTCTTTTATAGGAAAGAGTACCTATTTTATTTCATTTGCTAATGATGGCAGTACAAGAGATGCTGATGGATTATTCGGTAATTTTTTAATTGAAAAGGATAATAAAATTTTGTCTTTACATATTAATGCAATCACTCAATCTTATATCAAAGTAAATTATTCCTACAGAATTGAAAATATTAGCTCAGATAATTTAATGGTTAGTTATACTCAAGAAGGTCATACGATTACAAAAATATTTAGTACAACACATTAATGAAAGCGACTATTTTATTTGTATTTTATTGGAGTTTAATCAACGGCAGTTTCACACACGCGCAGTCATTGACTTTTCAAATCAATAGTATTGGAAACAATCCGAATATGACTACTAGTAGCTTATCTTTCCATGTAGAAAGTATATCTAATTGTATATTGCTCGCCAATGGTTTGTCCATTTATAAACCACAGCTTACGAATAAGAATATTCAAAGAGGATGCTCTATTCCCATACACTTTGATCATTATGGTTTAAAGATCTATCCTCAACCAATAGGTAGTAGCCCCAGAATACAACTCACAAAAACACAAATTCCCAACAGTAATTTTACTATCAGAATTTACAATATAGAAGGCAAATTGGTTTTAGAAGATCATAAAACAAGTGCCGCATTGTCAGCAGGCTGTCTTTTGAATACGAGTAAATTATTTGCAGGTGCCTATATAGTTCAAGTAATTTCAGAAAGTTCAATAGATATTATTCAAGTAATTAAACAAGATTAACTTAGTGAAACAGCTTCATTTAATCATCATTCTTACTTGTTTTTTTGATTCTACTGTATTTAGTCAGAAAATACCAACTGGCATTCCGTTTCAAGGTATTGCCAAAGACTATAACGGTAATGCGGTGAATGATAGAAAAATCTATATACAAACTAATTTGATAGCAGGTAATATCAATGGCAATAATATTTTTACTGAAGAGCACGAAACCAAAACAGATGCATTAGGGGTTTTTTCTATCATGATTGGTCAAGGCAAAAGAACACAAGGTGTAATTCGTTCACTATCTGAAGTACAATGGGATGAAGGACCCTATTTTTTAGGTATTCAATTAGCCATTACGCCCAATGCCCCCATTCAAGATTGGCAGTTTCAAAACAATTGGGTCAATATGGGTACTACTAGCTTAGGTATTGTTCCCTATGCATTTTACGCTATTCAAACTAGTGGATTAGAAGCTAAATTAAACGCTTCCGACACTGCACAAATGTTACGTAATTATGTAAACAAACAAGTCATGAAATTATTGGATAGTGCAATTGCTTCAAAACTATCTGTAAAAGATACAAGCGGCATGTTGGCAACTTATGTAAAAGCAAATAGCTTAAGTACTTCAACTTCTTCAAATAATCATCAAACACCCGTTGTAAACAATATTGTAGTAAATAATTTAAATGCAGACTATGATAGTCTTAAAAATAAACCTGTTTTATTTAGTGGATTTTATGACAGCTTAAAGAATAAACCAATATTATTTAGTGGTACTTATAATGATTTGAATGGTAAACCAATTTTGTTTGATGGCAACTATGCTTCATTGACAAACAAGCCTTATTTATTTGATGGGGATTACAATACTTTAATCAATAGACCTAGTTTATTTAATGGAGATTATAATACACTGAGCAATAAACCAGTTTTAACTTTAAGTGGTGATATCACTAATAATGGGAACATCACAAGCCTAGTAAGTACTGGCGTAGCCTCTGGTACTTATGGCAATGGACTAGAAATTCCCATAATAAGTATTGATGAAAAAGGGAGAATCACTTCTGCAGGAACAAGCACTATTATGCCCAATAGTTTTCCCAATAAAACCAATACACAGAAAAATGCAATGAGCAATATTTCTACTGGGACAGTTATTTGGTGCAGTGATTGCGGCACAAGAGGACAGATGCAAGTGTATAATGGATATGAATGGACCGATTTAACTGGTGCACCAGCATTAAGCAATGATATTAGTTTTGGAGCAATTAGCACTTCAAATATTAGTTCTAACACTGCATCCATTACAATTACAATTAATACGGATGGAGGAAATACCATTACTGCAAGAGGTGTTGTTTGGAACACCAGTATTAACCCCACCATTGCTTTAAGCACTAAAACAAGTTCAGGTACTGGTACAGGGACTATTAATGCCTCCTTAACGGGGTTAACTGCTAGTACAGTTTATTATGTTCGCACTTATGCTACCAATGCCAATGGAACTGTTTATGGAAATGAAATTAGTTTTACCACAACAGGCATCATACCAAGTTTAACCACTACTGCTGCAAGTAGTATTAATATAAATGGATTTACCACTGGAGGTAATATTAGTAGTGATGGGGGTAACCTAGTTACCTATAGAGGTATTTGTTGGAGCACGAGTGCGAATCCAACTATTAATGATAATAGAATATTGAGTGGAACAGGTACAGGAACATTTACCATCACCCTTTCTAATTTAAATGTAGCCACTACTTATTATGTAAGAGCATTTGCTACCAATAGTGCAGGTACTGCATATGGAAATCAACAAACTATTAATACTTCTAGTTTAGTTGCTGGGACTTCATATCAAGGCGGCAGAATTGCTTATATTTTTCAATCGGGTGATGTCGGGTATGTTGCAGGAGAAACACATGGGTTTATTATTATGAATCATCCAATGGGTATGCAAGCTGCTTATGGTGGATATAACGCAAGTACAGGTTATTTTACTTATTCTGGAACTTCTTCAAATTTTGGAACAGGAAGAAATAATACTCTTTTACTTTATAATATGGCAGGAAATAATGCAGCGAAGTATATGTACAATGTCAATTATGATGGATATAATGATTGGTATATACCAAGCTCTGCAGAATGGACTAAAATTGCCCCTAATTGGTCAAAACTTGGCGTTCCTTATAGTACTTATCAAAGTTCTTCAGAAGCAAGTCAGCAGAATAGTAATGTTTTTATTGCATACATTAGTTATGGATGGATCTCTGCTAGTGTAAGCAATAGTGGTAAGACTAGCTTGTATGATGTGATTGGGATTAGGAATTTTTAAATTAGCTCACTGCGTTCGCTGATCCATTGGGGGTGGGTCAGATAGAAACAAAGCCTGCTTGCTTCGCAAGCTGCTTTTGTGTTCCAGTCTATCGCTTATTCAAGCGAGCTTGATGCGCTCCATCCTAAAACACAAAAGCCTCAGCATTTCTGCTGAGGCTTTGTTTCTGTCTGTCGGGAAAACAGGATTCGAACCTGCGACCCCTTGGTCCCAAACCAAGTGCGCTACCGGCCTGC
>VFQS010004135.1_pt1 | contig 10676 bp, 9 predicted proteins | sample 3512361 | NCBI WGS metagenome assembly VFQS01 (sample SAMN10412375, study PRJNA504923) | tailings metagenome | isolation source: Relicate 1 Philex TSF3 active mining | place: Philippines | reverse complement strand
CCAATCAGCCAACGGGCCGAGCGGCATCAAGCACCGCCTCCGGCGCAATCCACATCGCATCGCCGTAGGAAAAGAAGCGGTACTGCTGGGCGATGGCTTCGGCATACAGATCCAGCACCCGCTGGCGGCCCAGCAGGGCACTCACCAGCAGCAGCAGCGAACTCTTGGGCAGGTGGAAGTTGGTGAGCAGGCCCTGCACCACCGCGAAGCGATAACCGGGCTGGATCACCAGATTCACCGGCCCGGTGTGGACACACAGCTCACCGCCATGGAGCTGGGCCACCGCCTCGAGGCTGCGCACTGAGGTGGTGCCGATCGCGATCACCCGACCGCCGCGAGCCCGGCAGGCCGCCACCGCCTCCACCAGCTGGGGCGTCACCTCCACCCATTCGCTGTGCAGCTCCAGCTGGCGCAGGTCTTCCGTTTCCACCGGCCGGAAGGTGCCCAGCCCCACATGCAGGGTGGTGGTGGCGATCGCCACGCCCCGCGCGCGGATCGCCGCGAGCAGTTCATCGCTGAGATGCAGGCCCGCCGTTGGGGCCGCCACGGCCCCGGGGCGCGCGGCATAGCGGGTCTGGTAGCGGTCGTTGTCGCTGCTGTCGTGCTCGTGGATGTAGGGCGGCAGCGGGATCGCGCCATACTGCACCAGCAGCGGCTCCAGGGCGGCCGCATCGGCACACGCCTCAGGAAACTGCACGATGCGGCCGCCCGTTTCCGGGTCGCGGCCCAGCACCTGCACCGGCAGGGCCGGCTGGCCTGGGGCCACCACCTCCAGCCAGTCGCCGGGCTTGAGCTTCTTGGCCGGCTTGGCCAGGCAGAGCCAGCGGCCCGGCCCAGCGGCCACCAACGCCTCGGCGGCGGCGGCCGGAGGCTGCCAGGGCTCCAGCACCAGCAGCTCCACCGCGCCGCCCGTGGGCCGGCGGGCCTCCAGCCGCGCCCGCAGCACGCGGGTGTCGTTCACCACCAGCAGATCGCCGGCTTGCAGCTCCCCCTGCAGATCCCACACGCTGCGGTGGCGGGCAAAGGGGGGCTCGCCCACACCGGCGGGATCCACCACCAGCAACCGGGCGCTGTGGCGGGGTTCCACCGGCCGCTGGGCGATGCGCGCCTCGGGCAGATGGAAGTCGTAGTTGGAGAGGAGCAGATCGGCCGGATCGCTCATGCCGGCGGGTCCTGGGTCACGCCGGCAGGTAATAGCGCACCAGGGTGAACACCCGGTTGCCGCTGGCATCCAGGGCGCGGTGCAGGTTGAGGCCGCGCTGGTTGAGCAGCAGCGAATCAAAGCGATAGCGCGGAATGGCCATGGGCATCACGATCGTGTGGGGCACATCGGGGTGGTGCTGCTCCTGGGCCGCCACGAACGCCACGAACGGATCCACCAGCGAGGCGTAGGGGCTCTCCAGGATGCGCAGGCTCACCCCGGGGGAGTCCCCCACCAGCCGCTGCCAGTCGCTGCGGATCTGGTCGATGTCTTCCTCATCGGAGCGCACCCACACGCCCATCACCTCATCCGACACGGTGGCCGCATAACGCAGGGCCTCCAGCGACGGCCGCGAGAGCGAGGCGATCCACACGATGCTGCGGTTGCCCACGGGATCCCGCCGCTCGGGGATGCGCACAGCACCCCGCTGATCCGGCGGCAAGGCAATGGCGGCGTACACGCGCCGGTAACGACCGCGAATCCGGGCCAGCAGCCACACCAGCAGGGGGATGGCGATCACCACCGTCCAGGCCCCCTCGGCGAACTTGCTCACCACGATCACCACCAGCACCACGCAGGTGGTGAACGCCCCCACGGCATTCATCGCCAGCCGGCTCAGCCAACCGGCGCCCCTCAGGCGCCACCAGCGCACCACCATCCCCGCCTGGGAGAGGGTGAAGGCCATGAACACCCCGAGGGCGTAGAGGTTCACGGCCACGGTGGTGTCACCGCGGCACACCAGGATGATCAGCGCCGTGGCGAGCACCAGCACGGCAATGCCGTTCTGGAACACCAGGCGATCGCCGATCCAGCCCATCTGGCGGGGCAGGAAGCGGTCCTGGGCGAGCATCGCCGCCAGGCGCGGGAAGCCGGCAAAGGCGGTGTTGGCCGCCAGGGTGAGGATCAGCAGCGTGGTGATCTGCAGCCCCCAGAACAACGGGCTGCCGGCACCGAACACCCGCAGGCCCACCTGGGCCAGCACGGTGCGATCGGGATCGGGGGCCACCCCATACAGGTAAGCCAGGCCGCTCACCGCCAGAAACATGGCAGCCAGCATCAGGCCCATCACCAGCATCGTGCTCTGGGCCCGGCGGGCCGCCGGCTCGCGGAACACAGCCACACCGTTGGCGATCGCCTCGATGCCGGTCATGGCGGAACAGCCCGAGCTGAACGCCCGCAGCAGCAGAAACAGCCCCAGCGGTTCCACGGCCCGGATCAGCGGGGGCGAATCGGGGCTGAAGCCATGGACAACCACCAGGTTCTGCAGACCGAACAGGGCCAGCAGCGCCACCATTGCCACGAAGGCATAGGTGGGCAGGGAAAAGACCTGGCCCGCCTCCCGCACGCCGCGCAGGTTGGCCCAGCCCACCGCCAGCAGCAGCACCAGCGCCAGCGGCACCTCGTAGGGCAGCAGCGCCGGCCACAGCGACGACACGGCCTGGGTGCCGGCCATCAGGCTCACCGCTGCGGTGAGGGTGTAGTCGACCAGGAGGGCCGCCGCCGCGATCAGCGCCGGCAGGGTGCCCAGGTTCTCGCGGGCCACCACATAGGAGCCGCCGCCCTGGGGATAGGCCTCGATCGTCTGCCGGTAGGAGAACACCACGATCGCGATCAGGGCGATGATCGCCAGGGTGATCGGCAGCGACAGCTCCAGGGCCCGGCTACCCGCCAGGATCAACACGCCAAGGGCGGCCTCGGTGGCGTAGGCCACCGAGGAGAGCGCATCCGACGACAGGATCGGCAGCGCCTGAAAGCTGGGCAGCCGCTCAGCCGCGGCCTGGCTGCGCGGCAGGGGCTCGCCGAACAGCCAGCGAAACAGGGGCTGGCCCGCTGGCAGGGTCACCGGCAGCTCCTGATCAGAGCGCCAGGCTCTCGGGGTTGGTCTCGATCAGCTGGGCCAGATCCTTGAGGAAGGCGGCGGCGTCAGCCCCGTAGATGGTGCGGTGGTCGCAGGTGAGGTTCACCTGCATCTGGTTGGCCACCCGGATCGAGCCGTCCTTGCCGGCCACCACCGTGGGGCGCGAGGCTGCGACGGCCAGGATCGCGCCGGTGCCGGGGGGCAGGATCGCGTCAAAGCGATCCACCCCGAACATCCCCAGGTTCGAGAGGGTGAAGGTGCCGGTGCTGTACTCCTCAGGCTGCAGCTGCTTGGTGCGGGCGCGGGCCACCAGGTCGGCCCAGTTGCGCGCCAGTGAGTAGATGTCGCTCTGGTCGGCGTTGGCCAGCACCGGCGTGATCAGGCCGCCATCTTCCATCGCCACCGCCACCGCCACGTTCACGGCGGCGGGATAGGCCATGGCGCTGCCATCGGCACTGGTGGCGGCATTCACCTGGGGATGACGGGCCAGGGTGACGGCCACGGCCTTGGCCAGCAGGGCGGTCATGGTGACGCCCTTGCTCTTCACCTGCTTGTAGAAGGCGTCGAGCTTGGTGGTGGTGATCGTGTAGCCCACGCGGAAGCAGGGCACCTCCAGGCTGGCCAGCATGTTGCGGTTCACCGCGTTCTGCAGGGTGTTGAACGCCACGGCCTCGCCGGGACGGCCAAAGGCCTGGCCAGCAGGTGCGGGGGCCGGTGCGCTGGCAGCGTTGCCACCGGCGGCAGCGGCAGGGGCCACGGCCGGGCCGCTGCCCTCCGCCACCCGCGGCACGGTGATCGGCTGGCCAGTGGCGGCCAGCACGTCGTCGGCCTGAATGCGGCCGTGGGGGCCGCTGCCGCGCAGGGCGCCCAGATCCACCCCCAGCTGGCTGGCCAGCTTCTTGGCGCGGGGCGAAGCCACCACCCGGCCACTAGCCGTGGAGGCAGGGGCCGCAACAGCCACCGGCGCAGGAGCAACCACCGGCACGGGAGCAGGCTTGGCAGGTGCCGGGGCCGCAGCGACAGGAGCCGGGGCGGCAGCGGCGGCTGGAGCAGCAGAGGGCGCGGCCGGGGCCTTGGCGGCGGCTGCGGCGATCTCGGCTTCGGTTTCCACGATCAGGCCGATCGTTTCGCCCACCGGCGCCGTGCCACCGGCCGGCATCAGCACCGCCGCCAGGAAGCCCTCCTGGAAGGCCTCCACATCCATATCCGCCTTATCGCTTTCCACCACCAGCACCGACTCGCCGCGCGCCACGCGGTCGCCGGGCTTCTTGAGCCATTCCACGATCTTGCCTTCCGTCATGGTGGACGAAAGGGCCGGCATGAAGATGTCGTGGGTGGCCAACGGGATCTGCCGAACGATTGGGGCGGAGTTTAGTCGGCGCCTTCGATCGCCTCGATCACGCCATCGCGCACCAGCACGGCGGCCTGCAGCTTCTCCACCAGGTTGTCGCCCACGCGCACTTCACAGGTGCTTTCGAGCTGGCCCTGCTCCACGATCTGCTCCATCTCCAGCTCGCGCACCTGGCGCTGCTGCTCCAGCAGCTGGCGCTTCTGCTCCTCGAGTTCGGCGCGCTTGGCCGCCACCTGCTCCTGCACCGAAGCCACCTGGTCCTGCACGCGGGGATCGAGCGGGTTGGCGCTCTGGCTGCGGATCGCATCGATCAGCTGCTGGCCTTCCTGCTCCAGCTGGGCCAGTTGGGCATCGCTGTTGCTGAGGGCAGTGCTGAGCTCACGCTCGGCGTCTTCCTTCCAGCGGGGGGTCACCACGGCCCGCACCGTGATCGTGCGCTTGATCGTGAAGCTGCCGTTGGCCATGAACCGTTGAATGCGGCCCACAGGCTGACAGCCGGACTGGCCCCGAGCAACAGCCGGTTCACCGCCCCGGCCGAGTCTCAGCGCCCGGTGTAGATGGCGGCGATGGCAGCGGCATCGCGGCTGGCGATGCGGTCGCGGCGCTGCTTGAGGGTTTGCGTGAGCAGGCCGTTGTCGATGCTGAACGGCTCCACCAGCGCCACCCCGGCCAGGCGCTCATCGCCCCGGGCGCCGGGGCGGGCCGCCAGCCGGCGGTTGAGCCGGCTGGTGAACGCCTTCAGCAGAGCGACATCGGCACCGGCGGGGGTGCCATCCGGGCCGGCGGCCGGTTCGGCCAGCCCCAGCTCGCGCGCATAACCCTGCAGCGCCTCCCACTTCGGCACCACCAGGGCCCCGAGTGATTTGCGGTCGTGACCCACCAGCATCACCTGTTCCACCAGCGTGCAGGCCACCAGACAATCCTCCAGCGGGCCAGGCTCGATGTTCTCGCCGCTGCTGAGCACGATCGTGTCCTTGGCGCGGCCGGTGAGCACCAGCGAGCCGTCCGCCAGCAGGTGGCCCAGATCACCGGTGTCGAACCAGCCCGCGCCATTGAGCACCTTGGCGCTGGCCTCGGGCTTGTGGAAATAGCCGGCCATCACCTGGGGGCCGCGGGCGAGCACCACCCCCCGTTCACCGATCCCGAGCGGAGCACGGCTGTCGGGATCCACCACCTTGATGGCGGTGTCGGGCAGGGGCTGGCCAGCGCTGCCGCGACGATTGCTCCAGCGGCGGCGGCAGGTGAGCACCGGGCTGGTTTCGGTGAGGCCGTAGCCCACCAGCAGCTCAATGCCGATGGCCTCGAAGAAGCCATCCACATGCAGGGCCAGGGCACCGCCGCCGCTGATCGCCGTGCGCAGGGCACCGCCCACCAGCTGCTGGCGCACCTTCGGCCACAGCAGCGCCGCGGCCAGGCCATGCAGGGGCCAGCGCAGGGCGGCCTTCACCCCGGCCACCGCCCGCGCCAGGGGCGCTTCCGGCTCCAGGGTGAGATTGAGGGCCTGACGACGGCGCAGGCCGTAGCGGCGGCTGTTGGCCAGGGCACCGCGCAGCAGCGCCTGGCGCGAGGCGGGCATGGCGGCCAGCGCGTCCTCAAAGCCGGAGAGCAGGGCTTCCCACAACCGCGGCACGCTGATCAGATATTGGGGCCGCACCGTCTGCAGATCACCGCGCAGCTGCTTGAGGCTGGTGTAGGTCTGCCGGCAGCCGCAGGAGAAGAGGAAGTATTCCGCGGCCCGCTCATAGGCATGCCAGATCGGCAGCACGCTCAACACCCGATCACCGGGGGAGGGCTGCACCGCCACCCCCAGGGTGCGCAGCTGGTGCAGCAGGTTGGCGTGGCTGAGGGGCACGCCCTTGGGCTCACCGGTGGTGCCGGAGGTGTAGAGGATCGTGGCGGTGCGGGCCGGATCGACCGGAGCCGCAGGCAGGGAACCGCCGGCCCCGAGCCCCGCCTCACCCCGCTCGATCAGATCCATCCAGCGGTAGCAGGGCACCACCGGGGCCGCCAGGCCGCGCTCACCCTCCAGCAGCACCACGAAGCGCAGCCGCCCCAGCTGCTCGCTGCCCAGGGCCAGCTTCTCCAGCAAAGCCGCCGACTCCACCACCAGAGCGATGGCGCCGGAGTCGCGCAGGATGTAGCGCAGTTCCTCCACCGGGGCGCTGCTGCCGCGCACCGCATCGGCGGCACCGGCCCGCATCAGCCCCTGATCGGCCTGCAACCAGCGGGGACCGTTCTCGGCGAACAGCGCCACCACATCCCCTGGCCGGACGCCAAGGGCGGCAAAACCAGCGGCGGCCTGCTCGATGCCCTGGCGCAGCTGGCCGTAGGTGAGGCTCACCGGCGGATGGGCATGGGGCGCCTCCAGCGCCACCTGATCGCCATAGAGCGCATCCAGCCGCGGCCAGAGCTGCTCGATGCCGCTGAGCCCGCTCCAGTCGCTGCGCAGGGCAAGGGCCTCCCGCTCGCGCCGGCTGGGGCTCCAGTGGATCTCGGCGGTGGGGACGGCGCGCACGGCGGGGACTTGGGAATGGGCCAAGGGTTACCACCCCTGCAGGATCTGCTGTGGGTTTGGAGGCCGCAGCTTCAGGCGGAAGCGCGCCGCGAAGGCGTCGATCAGAGCCGGGGCCACCAGCGCCGCCGTGAGCTCCGCACGCCAGTCCACCAGGCGCCCCACGGGCCGGTCGGCGATGCCGCAGGGCACCACCGCAGCAAAGCCCTCCAGGCTGCAGTCCACATTGAGGGCGAGGCCATGCTGGCTGATCCAGCGCCGCGCCCCCACGCCGATCGCCGCCAGCTTGCGGCCCTCCAGCCACACGCCGGTGAGCCCCGCGATCCGACCGGCCGGCAGGCCGTAGCCCGCGAGCAGATCGATCACCACCTGCTCCAGCTCTCTCAGATAAAGGTGGAGATCGGCCCCGTGGCGCTGCAGGTTGAGCACGGGATAGAGCACCAGCTGGCCGGGGCAGTGGTGGGTCACCTCGCCGCCGCGGTCGATGCGGTGCAGGGGGAGGGGTGGATCGGCCGGATCGAAGCGCAGAAAGGCGGTATCGGCCCCGCGGCCGAGGGTGTAGCAGGGCTCGTGCTGCAGCAGCAGCACGGCATCCGGGCCCTCTGGATCCGCCAACAGGCGGGCCTGCAGCAGCCGCTGGGCGCGCCAGCCCGAGGCGAACGGCAGGGGGGGGCCGGCGCTGCGATCGAAAAGGATTGCGTCGAGGCTGGGACCCATCAGCCAGCGTTCCTAGCGTTGGGCTACCAGAGCACCGGAGGCGGTTGCCATCTGATGAAACTGCTGATTCATGGCCGCAATCTTGACGTGACCCCGGCCATCCGGGATTACACCGAAACCAAGCTCACCCGCGCCATCAGCCACTTCGAAGGCCTGGTGAAGGAGGCCGATGTGCACCTCTCGGTGGCCCGCAATCCGCGGGTACCCCAGCAGATTGTCGAGGTCACGATGTTTGCCAACGGCACGGTGATCCGTGCCCAGGAGAAGAGCGAGAACCTCTACGCCAGCATCGATCTGGTGGCCAGCAAGCTGAGCCGCCAGCTGCATCGCTACAAGGACCGCCTGCAGGAGGCGCACCAGGGACCGGTGCATCGCTCCGCCCGCGACGAGGAAGCCGGCGCCGCCACCCTGCCGCCGCCGGGTTCCACCCTGGTGGATGGCAAGGAGCCGGAACTGCCCAGCCGCGGCGTGCGGCGCAAGTATTTCGCCATGCCGCCGATGCGCCTCGATGAGGCCCTGCACCAGCTGGAGCTGATCGACCACGACTTCTATTTGTTCCGGGAAGCCGAATCCGGCCAGCTGCAGGTGGTGTACCGCCGCAACCATGGAGGATTCGGGGTGATTCAGGCCAAGGCGTGACGCCAGACCCCTCCCGGGAGATCCCCGACCTCGCCCCCCTCATCGACCACGCCCTGCTCGATCCCCATCGGGGACTGGAGGCGATCCAGCGCTGCTGCGACGAGGCCCGCCACTTCGGCTTTGCCGGGGTGTGCGTGGCCTCCCGCTGGGCGCAGGCCGCCCGGGAACGGCTGCCGCTGGAGGGCAGCGGCAAGGGCCGGCCCCCGAAGCTGATCTCCGTGGTGGGGTTTCCCTTCGGGGCGGTGCCGGCGTTGATCAAGCGGGCCGAGGCCGAGCACGCCGCCGCGGCCGGCGCCGATGAGCTCGATGTGGTGCCCGACTTCGGCGCCCTGGCCGATGGCGATGGCAGCGCCGTGCTGGCCGATCTGGCCCCGCTCTGCGAGCTGGGGGTGCCGGTGAAGGTGATCGTGGAGGTGGGACGGCTCAGCCGCGAGGCGCTGGCGCTGCTGGTGGAGGTGAGCATCGATGCCGGCGCCCGCTTCCTGAAAAGCGGCAGCGGCTTCGGGCCGCCGGTCACGCCCGATCAGGTGGCCCAGCTGCGGGAGCTGGCCCGGGGCCGGGCGGCGATCAAGGCCTCGGGGGGCATCAGCGGCATCGAGCAGGCCTGCGCCCTGGTGGAGGCGGGGGCCAGCCGACTGGGCACCAGCCGCGGCGTGGCCCTGATGCAGGCGCTGCGGACCGGTGCCTGAACGCCGCCTGGAGGGCCTCGCCCTCAGCGCCAAGCCCCTGGGGGAAAGCGACCGGCTGCTCACCCTGCTCAGCGACAGCGAGGGCATCACCCGCCTGGCGGTGCCAGGCGCCCGCAGACCGCGCAGCAGCCTGGCGGCGGCCGTGCCCCTGGCCCATCTCGAGCTGCAGGTCGGCGGGCGCGGCACCAGCCTGGCGCGGGTGCGCCAGCTGCGGGTGCAGCGCAACTACGCCCCCCTGGCCGAACGGCTGGACAGCCTCTCAGCGGCCCAGGCCCTGGCGGAGCTGGCGCTGGCGGTGACGCCGGTGGGGGAGCCGGTTCCTGGACTGCTGGCCGATCTGCTGATGCAGCTGGGCCGGTTGGAGCAGCTGGTGCGCGAGCGGGGGCCGGCGCCGGAGGCGCTGGCCATCGCCGTGCAGGGAGCCGTGCATCTGCTGGCCCTCGGCGGCTATGCCCTGCCCCTGGCCGCGTGTGCCCGCAGCGGCGAGCGGCTGGAGCCGCCGATCGGCCACTGGGAGTGGCGCTGCAGCCTGGTGCCCAGCGAGGGGCTGGTGATCGGGGCAGTGGCCGGCAGCAGCGTGGTGCTCAACGCCTCGGAGCTGGCCCTGCTGCAACGGCTGCTGCGGCCGGCGCTGCCCCGGCGCCGCAGCGGCACGCTGATGGGGCCGCTGCCGGTGTGGCTGCATCTGCTGGATCTGGTGGAGAGCTGGTGCCGCGAGCATGTGGGCCGGGTGCCGCGGGCCCTGGTGCTACTGCGGGCGGCCTACGGGCCTGCGGCATCATGGCCAGCCGACCTCGACACTCCCGGGCCTTGAGCAGCAGGAAGCGCGGCACCGGGATCCGAAGCGAGGCGCGCACCGGGCTGATGGCAGTGCTGGCCCTGCGCGATTTCCGTCAGCTCTGGATCGGCCAGATCTTCTCCCAGCTGGCCGACAAGTTCTACATCGTGCTGATGGTGTATCTGATCGCCCAGACCTGGGTGAGCGGCGCCCCGGAGGCCAACCCGGCCCTGGCCGAGGCCGCCAGCGCCATCCGCCTGGACGTGCCCGAGAACCGGGCCCAGATGATCACCCTGTTGGCCACCGGGATCTACGTGGCCAACACGATTCCGGCCATGCTGCTGGGCACGGTGGCGGGGGTGTGGGCCGACCGCTGGCCCAAGCGGGCCGTGATGGTGGCCTCCAATGGGCTCCGTGCGGCCCTGGTGCTGCTGGCACCGCTGTGTGTGCTCGACGGGCCCACCTGGCTGGGGCTGAGCTGGGGCTACTGGGGTCTGGTGGTGATGACCTTCCTGGAGTCGGTGCTCACCCAGTTCTTCGCGCCGGCCGAACAGGCCACGATTCCGCTGCTGGTACCCAACCACCAGCTGCTGGCGGCCAATTCGCTCTATCAGGCCACGAGCATGGCCGCCACGATCGTGGGCTTCGCCCTGGGCGATCCGGTGCTGCGCCTGCTGCAACGCGGCCTGGCCACGATCGGCGTCAGCGGCGGCGAGTTCGTGCTGCTGCCCTTCTGCTACGGCATGGCGGCCGTGGCCCTGAGCACGATCCACCTGGAGGAGCCGCCCCGTAGCCCCAGCGGCAGCAGCGTGTGGCGCGAGATCGGCGAGGGGCTGCAGGTGTTGCGCGAGCGACCGTCTGTGCGGAGCGCGATGGTGCAGCTGGTGCTGCTCTACAGCCTGCTGGCGGCGCTGTATGTGCTGGCGATCAG
>VFQS010004134.1_pt1 | contig 10677 bp, 23 predicted proteins | sample 3512361 | NCBI WGS metagenome assembly VFQS01 (sample SAMN10412375, study PRJNA504923) | tailings metagenome | isolation source: Relicate 1 Philex TSF3 active mining | place: Philippines | reverse complement strand
TATTCAGCCCTTAGAGTAGTAGTGCCGGGCACTCATGATAAAAAACCAGTATATGAAGCTATTGAAGAACGTTCAATAAAAGAAGTTGAGTTAAAATATAACAGCTTCAAAGAGTTAAGAGATGAAGTATTCGAAATATTAACAGATTTACAAACCTTAAATAAACACATTTTACTATGAAAAATTTTAGCTTAATATCAGCAATCCAATTTTGGACTAAGAAAACAAACGACAGCGTGCGTCAGTCATTTAACTATGACTTGTATATTAAAATATTAAAAGCTAAAGGATTATGAGCTACCAAATATTAATTAATGGCAAACCATTAAGACCAAGCAATGAAGATCCGTATGTGTTCAAAAGCTATGCCGATGCAGTAAATGTGGTTAGTATGTGCTATGGCTTAGAAAAATTAAATAAATCAGTAAAAATCATAAAATATGAAAATACCAAAACAAATGAAAGAGCGAATGAGTGAATACTATTCGCATGGGGATCAAAGCAGAATAAAGCGCTTCGCATCCTTAAGTAAAAACTATTCTGTTAGCTTACCAACTATTAACAAAGCATTTAAGCAAGGTGAATGCAGCGATGAACTTCTTGATATTATCCTTGAATTCTACAATCAAAAACACCTTAAATACGCAATATGAGTAGCAATTGGAACTTAATGACTCGGCACCAACAAGAAACCTTCATGAAGATTAAAAAGAATGAAGAACAACTTTTGAATGTAGCTGAACAACTTGGAAAACAAGTGGGTATAGTTGATGTTGATCTATTGGATAAATATGAGAAGCTAAAAAATGATATGCGAATACTAACTAATATGTTCCTTTATTATGGCGAAAAAAACACAAAAACAAGCCGTTCTTGATGCTTTACTTAACGGAGAGATAGTAACAGCAAGTTCAGCATATCAGTTGACTAAAAAGCAATGCAAATGCGGCACAATGAACCTTCATAAGCTACTCGCATACATTCGGGAAGATGGCTACAAGATAGCGGAAGAGTGGATAGTGAATAGAGAACTAAAAACAAAATACAAAGAATTTAAACTAATAAAATCTAAAAAACATGGAACCAAAAAATAACAGCGGTGCAATCTTTAAGAACGCTAAAAAAACAAACGAAAAACAACCAGACTACCAAGGAAATTGCGTAGTGAACGGAAAAGAAATGCAAATAAGCCTTTGGTTAAGGCAATCACAAAAAGGGGTAAACTATTTTAGTGCAGCATTTTCAGAGCCGTATAAAAAAGAAAATCAAAATCAGACGTATTCAAACGCATTTACAAAAGCAAATGATGACTTACCATTTTAATAAATATAAAATTTAAAACTTAAAACACACAATTATGAATGAAATTTTAGAAAAAACACTCTCTCAAATGCCCGACATTTTCACTTCAAATATGTTTAGCAAACAAGCTGAAAAAAATGGCTTCCCAAGAGAATTAATAGTTAATGGTCACCTTGGTTTATTCTTACATAAAAATTGCAAACAAGGCGATTCAAAACGTACCTGGTTTAAAATTAAAAGTGTTGAAAATAAAATACATACTCAAGTTAACGTTCAAATGAGCCTAGAAGAAGCTATTAAAATAGTTAAGGCTAATGGGTATAAAATAATGAAGCAAAGTATTGAGTGGATTGAACTATAATTTATTTTATATTTATTTTAAAACATATTAATAATTTATTTAATTTTACCAAAATAAAACACACAACTATGAAAGCAACAATTGAAGTATTACAAAAAATTGAAGTAGAGTATGAATTGCCTTTTTTCTCAAAAGATGTAATTCATTATTACAAGCTAGAGCCGCACAAAACAACTATTGTGACTAACACGCAATACTCGAGTAACTCGATTTCGTTCAACAATTACATGATGGACTTTCCTTTAAAATTTGAGCAAATAAGCGAAGAGGAATTCATGCAGGCATACAACGAAGTAAAAGCAAAATTTTAAAATCAAACAACTATGAAAAATCTATTTAAAAGTTTAGCAGCATTTCAGCAAGAAGTGCCAGTAATTCACAAAGAAACAAAGGGCTATGGCTATTCATACGCAGACCTTCCAACTATCTTTGATAAAATAAACCCTTTACTTAAAAAACACAATTTAGGCTTTACTCAACCTATAATGGGTAATTGCGTTAAAACAATTGTATTTCACACCGAAACAGGCGAAACAATTGAATCACTTACCGAGATACCGCAAGGCGTTCAATTAAAAGGCATGAATGATTTTCAGGTGTTAGGTAGTGCAATTACTTACATCCGTAGATATGCCTTGAGTTCAATGTTAGGTTTAGTTACCGACAAAGATACTGACGCAGCAGGAGAGCAAACAAAAGCGTCTAAACCTGTTTTAAAAGCCGATACAGAACACTTTGGCAAAGCGGTTGAATACTTAATGAAAGGTGGCTCAATAGATGCTATAAAGGCAAAATATGAGGTAAGTCAAGAAGTGGAAACTAAACTAATAAAGTCAATCTAATGGAAAATACAATTGTTAATTGGTCAGTAGTGAATGAAGAGCAAATTGAAGAAGTGTTTATTAAAATGAGATATTTTGAAGGAACTTGTGAAAGATGCAATTATTCAATAAAAAAATTTCATTCTGATGTTATTGGTTTTGCTATTAAAGAAAAATTTGTAAAATCAGATTGGGATATTAAAAGTTTTGTTTTTTCTTTAATAAACATTCCTTTTGATTATGAAAATATGACTGACAAACAAATGAAGTTTTTAAGAGCAATTTCAAAAAGGTATTTAATAACTCCTTTAAAGTTCAAGTTAGAAGATTATATTAATGAAAAAAAACAAATGAAATTTAATTAATTATGGAAAGCACAATTGAAATATACAGCCCTGAATGGTTTATTAACCGACAAGGTAATTTCACTGGAAGTGAAATCTGGAAACTAATGAGCGAACCACGTTCTAAAAAGGACGTGCTAAGTAAAACAGCAGAAACTTATATTCTCGAAAAGGTTTGGGAAAAATTAAGCGGTGAGGTCAAACAAGGGATAAATAATTTTGCCACTGAGTTTGGAAATGAACATGAGCCAACGGCTAAGAAATTTTACACCTCAGTAACAGGGAATGAAATTATAGATAGCAAACTACTTTACTCAAACGAAATAGAAGGCTTAACAGGTAGTCCAGATGGTTTAGTAGGTGATGAAGGCATGATCGAAATTAAGTGCCCGTTTAACGGAGCTAATCATTTAAGGCATTGTTTTATCACGGACGAAGAAACTATGATTAGTGAAATTCCTGAGTACTACTATCAAATGCAATGCTATATGTTGTTAAGCGGTCGCAAGTGGTGTGACTTCGTTTCTTTTGATCCTCGTATTATTAGTGATTTAGGACTGTTTATTTATCGAGTAAACGCAAATGAAGAAGTCCACGCTAAGATGAAAGAAAAGGTAATGGTAGCGCGTGACCTATTCAATAAATATTTTGATTCATTTAATGGCAAAAAAGATTAAAGATAAAAAATGCAAGGAGTGTGGAGCAATCTACACTCCATTTAATAGCCTTCAGCAAGTATGCAGCCCTAAATGTGCCAGTATTTTAGCAGAGAAAAAAGTTTGGAAGAAAAAGAAAGCTGAATTAATCAGTAAGTCAAAAACACGCACAGAATGGCTTAATTTACTTCAAAAAGTATTTAACCAATGGATAAGACTAAGAGATGAAAAAAAAGGCTGTATAACGTGTTTAAAGCCTTTTAAAGAGAAGTTTGACGCTGGTCACTTCTTAGCTGTTGGAAGTTACCCAAATTTAAGATTTAATGAGGATAACGTACATGGGCAGTGCGTTCACTGTAATCAACACAAACACGGTGCAAGTGCTGAATACTTTATTCAACTTCCGAATAGAATAGGACTTTGTAAATTTAATGAGCTATTAAATAGCAGAAATGAATCTTTAAAATTAACCTTAGATGAAATTCAAGAATTAATTAAAATTTACAAATTAAAAATTAAAGACTATGGAAAAAACAGCGGTACAATGGTTAAATGAAGAGTTAGAACGATTAACGACAGCATCGGGAATTCACATGAGTTGGAAAATGATGGGCTCATTAATTAATGAAGCTAAGGAAAAAGAAAAAGAAAATTTAATTGATTTCTTTATGTTTTTTCGAGACAATGGAGAAAGATATTTAGGATTAAGTATTGAGCAATTCGTAAATGAATATTACAAACAAAAATTTAATTAATTATGGAAAACGAAATGTACACATTAACACTAAGGGGCGTTTTATCGAGAACTATTGAAGATGAAGAGGTCTTAAATAAAACGATTGATAATTTAGAGCTATACATGAGAAGGTACTATTCAAAGGATGGGCATCCAGCTATTGTATTTGACTTAAACGAAAACGAATTTGAATTTACAACAGTAAGATCACATTAAAATAAACAACTATGGAAAAAATAATGACACCAGAACAAGCGAAGATAGAGTTTGAATCTCACATGCTAATTGCCTTATTTAAGGCGGCTGTAGAGCAATCGACACTACTTACAGGCAAGTATAAACAAAAGATGAAACAGGACTTTAATAGGTGGCAAAGAATAGGGTTTGAGCTTGTTGAAGAGTTGGAAAAAAAGAACATGATTCACGATGAATACATGAATAAGCTATCTGATATTTATCATACTATTAATTCAAACATGAGAGAAGAATTTTACAAAGGATTAGAATGAAAGTAACTGATAAAATAGAAATAAATAATGAAGATAACATGGCACTAATGAGCCGATACCCTGACAAACATTTTGATTTGGCTATTGTTGACCCACCTTATGGGATTGGAGCAGATATCAAAAATAATATAAATAAAATGCAAACTAAAAAATCTAAAACAAAAAGTAAAAATTATGGAAATCAAATTTGGGATAATTCAATACCCGATAATGACTATTTTAAAGAATTAAAAAGAGTATCAAAAAAACAAATTATTTGGGGTGCTAACTTTTTTGGACTTAAAGGCGGTTATTTATATTGGCATAAAAATGTAACAATGCCAACATATAGTTCAGGCGAATTAGCTTGGTTAAGTTGGCTTAATAAAGTTGATTTTTTTGAATTAAGTTGGCACGGAATGATACAATCCGACATGAAAAATAAAGAAATACGAATCCACCCAACACAAAAACCCGTAGCTTTATACAAATGGCTTTTAGACAAATACGCTAAGCCAAACGACAAAATACTTGACACGCATTTAGGCAGTGGAAGTATTGCGATAGCTTGCCATGATTATGGCTTTGAATTAACAGCTTGTGAACTTGACAAAGAGTATTTTGATAAAGCAATTCAAAGAATAAAAAATCATGTTAGCCAACAGAAATTATTTTTATAATTAAAAAACTTTTTGTATATTTTCGTATCGGAGTAACGAACCGATTTCAAGAAATAGAACTACATTAAAACATTTAACCTCTAAATGTGTGGTGTACAGAGTAGTTCCTGTACTGACTTCGTAAGTCAAACCGCACCTTTAGGGGTTTTTTAATTTAAAAAAAATGAAAACAAAATTAATTATTACAAACTTAAAAGATTTTTTTAAGTATGGTTTTGACAAACCTTTTAAAATTTTAGAACAAATTGAAAACCAAGTAAACAGAATTACTGAATCAGAAAACATTCATTTTGGAGACAAAACAAAAGTATTATTAGCTAATTATATTGACAAAGATAGTAGTTCTGTAGCTTATCAATCAATAATTTTTGAATTAGAATCTTATGAATTTAAAAATGATTGCCATTTATTTTATTATAAATTTAAATCTATATTATAATGAATAAAGAAACATTTTATTTTTCTCATGACTATAATAGTAGGAATGATGTTAAGATAAAAAAACTTTTATCTAAACATGGCTTGTTAGGTTATGGAATATTTTGGGCAATTATAGAAGAACTTTATAATAATACGAACGTATTACCATTGGATTACGATACTATTTCATATGATTTACGAATAGATAAAAGCGTATTAATATCTGTTATAAATGATTATGATTTATTTGTATTTGATGGTAATACATTTGGTAGTTTATCTGTTGAGCGAAGATTAAAGGAAAGAGATGAAAGAAGCCATAAAGCAAGGCAATCAGTACTTAAACGATGGAATAAAGCAAAAGAAGATACGAACGTATTACCACCGAATAACGAACCTAATACTATAAAGGAAATAAAAGGAAATGAAATAAAAGGAAAGGAAATACCTGATTTTAATTCTTTTTTATCCTATGCAATAAAGCAAAAACCAAACGTTGATGCTGAAGCAGTAAAATTTAAATATGAATCATGGATTGAAAATAATTGGAAAGATGGTTATGGTACAGAAATAATAAATTGGAAAAACAAATTATTAAATACATTGCCACATATTAAGGAAGGTGAAATAAAAAAATTTAGATGTGAAGATATGAATGTAAATGGTTTTTTTTATCCTTACTTAACACAAGCTGAATTTGACGAACAAATTAAAACAAATAAATATTTGCGTAAACTATGACTTATTCAGATTACAATATAATTATTCCAAATGGAAAATATACTGGGCAAGTTTACACTACCTGCCCAAAATGTTCACATGAGCGCAAAAAGAAAACTGATAAATGTTTAGGAGTTAATTTAGACAAACAAGTTTGGCACTGCAACCATTGTAATTGGAAGGGATGGCTTCCTAAACAAATTGCAATAGATGAAAAAGTTTACGTAAAACCTGAATGGAAAAACAAAACTGATTTATCCGACAAAGCAATTAAATGGTTTGAAAAAAGAGGATTAGACCAAAAAACAATTACTGATTGGAAAATAACTGAAGGTGTTGAATGGATGCCACAAACTCAAAAAGATGAAAACACAATTCAATTTAATTACTTTGATGAAAATGGAGAGTTAATTAATATCAAATATCGTGACGCAAGAAAGAATTTTAAACTGCATAAAGATGCTAAGTTAATCTTCTATGGTTTAAACCTATTTAAATTCGATTTAAACGCTTTTTTAGTAGAAGGTGAGATTGATGCTTTATCAATGTACAAAAGTGGCTATAAAAACGTTTTAAGCGTTCCTAATGGTGCAAATGTATCAAATAATAATCTGCAATACTTTGATTACATTTCTGAAAGATTTAACGAAACTCCTATAATTTATCTTTGTTTTGATAATGATAATGCTGGTAGACAATTAACCGAAGAGTTTGCAACAAGGTTAGGTAAGGAAAAATGTAAATTTGTTGTTTTTAAAGATTGCAAGGATGCGAATGAATGTTTAGTTAAATACGGAATACAAGGAATAATCGAATCAATACAGGATGCAAAAGATTATCCACTTGAAGGTGTGTTTACTATTCAAGACATGGAAAATGAAATATTTGATTTATACCAAAATGGTTTAGACAGAGGTGTTAATATTGGGTTTGATAGGTTTGACAGGCTGCTAACATTTGTAAAAGGTTACATTACAACGATTACAGGAATACCAGGGCACGGCAAATCTGATTTTTTAGATGAAATTATTATTCGATTGATGTTAGGGCATGGATGGAAAACTGCATTTTTTTCGCCTGAAAACAAACCAACTAAATTGCATTTTAGTAAAATGGCTCGAAAGATAATAGGGAAAAGTTGGGATAGTCAATATCGAAACAGAATGAATGAGATTGAAGTTAAAATGTGTATGAAGGCAATGAATGAAAGAGTTTGGTTTATTAAACCCGAAAAAGATTTTACACTTGAAAGCATTTTAGATCATGTAAAAAATTTAAAAGTTAGATATGGATTAGATGCTTTTGTTATTGATGCATGGAATAAATTAGAACATAAATACAATCAAAGCGAAACAAAATATATCGGAGAAAGTTTGGAAAAAATATCTGTATTTTGTGAACAATATAATTTGCATTGTTTTTTAGTGGCTCATCCAAGGAAAATAAATAAGGATAAACAAAGCGGAAAATATGAAATCCCTAATCTTTACGATATTGCTGGCAGTTCAAATTTTTATAATAAAACAGACAATGGAATTTCTGTATATAGAACTGGTGAAAACAAAACATTTGTTTATGTTCAAAAAGTTAAATTTTCACATTGGGGCACAATTGGACATTCTGAATATACTTATGATTTAAGCTCAGGAAGATATATTGAAGATGGAACTTTTCATAATGCTGATTCATGGATAACATTGGAACAAAAAACATTAGAAGAAAACAAAGAATTTTTAAACGATAAAAACAATGACCATCCGTTTTAAAACTAAAGGAACAAGGTAAAACATATAATGATTTAAAAAGGTTATGAATAACCGGCTGGCGGTATGCGTTCGTTGCCGACTTTGGAACAATAAACTTTCACTTAAAAACAAAATTTGATATGGAAAATAAAACTTTAACAAACCACGAAAACGGCAATGACGCTAACCGCTTGTTAGCTGCTGCCATTATTCAAGCAGTATTAAAAAGCGATTGGTCTTATATGCTTTCATTATTCCCAGAAGGAGTAGAACATAGGACTTATAAATACAAAGAAGTTTCTGATTTTGACGATTGGGAAACTTATGAAGATTTTGCTAGGTATGTTTACCCTGCTCAATCTAAGTTGATAGAGTTGTGCTTAAATAAAGCGTTAGAGTGTCTGTCAAATGGTTGCAGCTAACTAAGATATATGCGCTACAAAAAAATATAAGTAGTATGGTTCATACAGTATCATTCGGCAGGTGCACCTGCATAGGGTAACGGATGTTAATTGTTTTACCAAAACAAGCGACCATACTTTTTAAAAAAAATAATAAATAAAATATGAAAAACAAAATAATAGAATGGGCAAACGAACGCCAACTAATAAGCCCTAATAACGCCCCAAAACAAGCGTTAAAACTAAGTGAAGAAGTCGGAGAGCTTGCAAGGGCTATTCTTAAAGATAACAAAGAGGAGCAAATTGATGCGATAGGCGACATACAAGTTGTTTTAATCATATTAGCTGAACAATTAGGCATTAATTATGAAGACGCTTTAAAATCAGCTTATGAAGTAATTGCAAAGAGAAAAGGTAAAACAATCAATGGAATATTTATTAAAGATGTTTAATTTTGTCAAGTGATTGACGAACTAATAAAAAACAAATTATATAAACAAATTACTCGGAACGTTTGCCACAATCACGAACTACAAGACGACCTCCACTGTGAAGCTATTCTAGTTATAATAGAGAAAAAAATAAACTTTGATGAAATTAGAAATCTTCAATATTTTTTCTCAGCTGTAGTTTGGAAAACATGGCACTCAAATAAGTTCAAAAAAAAGTATTTTCAAAATCATTTGGAGTTTATTGATAACATAAACAAAGAAGAGGAAAAGCAAAACGAAATAAATTACTCAACATTAATTGAGTTTTTATCAAAGCCTCCGATAAATGATACTGAATACTATGAACAAAATCTTTTGCGACTTTACATCGATTGCGGGGACTCAAAAAAGTTAAGTGATAAAACTAAAATACCTTACAGGACAGTAGTCAATGACATTAAACAAATAAAGGATAAACTAAAAAAAAGACACAATGAAAAAAATTCTCATTAAGGCAAACATGAGCAATCTAAATGGTTTATCATACCATAGATTAATCGTTCCTTATGCTAAGGTAAGCGACATGCAAGAATTTCAGATTGATGTTTTCCAAGACATTAGCCTATTAGATGAAAATAAATTAAAAGAATATAGCGCAGTAATTTTTCAAAGGGAAATATATGTTAACGGAAAATCAATTGACCTTATTAATTACTATCATTCACTTGGATTAAAAGTAATATTTGATATTGACGACTATTGGGTATTACCTCAAACACATCCACTTTTCAAAGTATTTAAAGAATTCAACATCGTAAAGCAAACTGAAGATATTTTAAAACATGTTGATTTAGTCACAACTACAACAAAACATTTAGCTAGTAAAATAAGCAAGTTTAACAAATCAGTTGAAGTATTGCCTAACTGTTTAGATTTAGATGACGAACAATGGGAATCAAATAAAAATTATTCTGACAAGGTTAGATTTGGCTATATTGCGGGAGTTCACCACATGGTTGATGTTAGGATATTACAAATGCCGATCAGAAAAATATTAAGGCAAAACATAAATGCTATGTTTGTTTTGGGAGGTTATAATGATAACGATCATTATAAATATTATGAAAATGTAATGACAGCGGGAAACCTTAATTCTAATAGTTACATGAGGATTAATTCAATGCCAGTACATGACTATGGAACAGCTTATAATCATACCGATGTATCTTTAATACCTTTAGAGAAATCAGACTTTAGCGCATGTAAAAGTGAAATCAAACTTTTGGAAGCCGCAGCACATAACAACGCTGCAATAGTTTCAAATTGTTTGCCTTATAACACATTTCCAAGCGATACAGCTATATTTTTAGAGAATAGTGATGTTAATGGTTGGTTTAAAGCAATTAAGCGTTTAAGCTCAGATAAATCATTAATACAGGATTATTCACAAAGATTAAAAGAATACACAACTAAAAATTACGACTTAAACAAATGGACAAACACACGCAAGCAAATACTAAGATCGGTATTGGCGTAACCACAACACCGAACCGAAAGGGATATGTAGATAAA
>VFQS010004133.1_pt1 | contig 10677 bp, 10 predicted proteins | sample 3512361 | NCBI WGS metagenome assembly VFQS01 (sample SAMN10412375, study PRJNA504923) | tailings metagenome | isolation source: Relicate 1 Philex TSF3 active mining | place: Philippines | reverse complement strand
AGGCCAGCCGCCCTCAAGTGTCGCGGACTCCACAGCAGGCTTACGCCATCCAACTGCCAGGCCTCATAGCTCTGCAGCTGCTGCTCGGTCGGCAGAGGCAGGCTGTAGCACCACTGACCATCGGCCAGCCGCACGGCCACCGCCTGGGTGTACAGCATGCTGCGGCGCAAGGTGCGCAGCTGTTGCCGGGCTAGCTCGTCACAGCGGGCGATGCTCTGCTGATTCAGCCGCTGCAGATGCCCGCCCAGCTCGCTGAGCAGGGCCGTGCTGCGCCGCACCACCTCGGCATGCAGCACACTCAGACGCTGCTGCTCGCTCTGCCGCGCCTGCCAGCTACCCAGCTGCGAAGCACCAGCCAGCAGCAACAGACTGCTCAGCAGGCCGACCAGCAGGCCCAATGGCCAGGGCCGATAGCACCAGTGCCAGTAGCGTGACATCTGCTTGATCATGCTCACCTCCCTGTGTGATCCGTTCAGTGCTGCGTCAGGCTGGCCAACAGGGCGGCCGTTTCGCTGTCGGCCTGGCCATCGTAGCGCACTGGCCGGTACTTCATCTGAAAGGCCGCCAGCACGTTGCGCGTCTGTTCGTCGAACTCGCCGCTGAAGGCAATACCGTAGCCCACTTCAGCCAGTTGCTGCTGGAACCACAAAGCATCGGGCAGGCGCTGAGCGAAGCCGGGCTGCAGGGCCGCCACCTGACGGGCGTCCGGCCAGCGGATCAGCCCGGCGTCGGCCAGGCGCTTCCACGGAAACAGCGGGCCGGGATCGACCTTGCGCTGCGGGGCAATGTCGCTGTGGCCGATGATGCTGTCGATCGGCAGGTGATGGCGCTGCACGATGTCCTTGAGCAGGGCGATCAGCGCACTGATCTGCGCCTCGCTGTAAGGCTGCCACTGGCGACCGTCCGCCCCGTCCCGATAGCCCTCGTTGACCAGCTCGATACCAATGCTGCTGGCATTCAGCCAGGTGCGCCCGCGCCACTGGCTGTCACCGGCATGCCAGGCGCGGCGGTCTTCGTCCACCAGCTGGTAGACGGTGGCCGGCGCCGCATCGATCAGGTAATGGCTGCTGACGCTGCCCTGGGTGAGCAGCTGCAGCGAGCGCTCGACGCCCGTGGAGGTGTAGTGCACCACCACGTACTGCACGCGGCTGCTGTGATTGCTGGAAGGATGCTCGCGGTTGATCTTGAGGCCACCGGCACAACCGGCCAGCAGCAGGCACAGACTCAGGGACAGCAGGAAACGGCTCATGGGGTGATATGCAGGATGCTCTGTAGGTTATCCAGCAGCATATCGACACTGAGCATGATCAGCAGCATCCCGGTAAGGCGCTCCACCGCATTCAGCCCGCGCGCGCCCAGCCATTTGTGCAGCCGGGTGGCCTGCGAGAGGATCAGCGCCGTGCCGGCCCAGGCCAGCAGGACCGCCGCATAGAGCTCCCACAGCGGGCCGTCGTGGGTGTTGCGCAGGGTCATCAGCAGCGCCAGCGCCGAAGGGCCGGCCACCGCCGGCGTCGCCAGCGGCACCAGTAGCGGCTCACCGTCCGGCACCTCACCAAGCAGGCCCTGCGGCGAGGGGAAGATCAGACGCAGAGCGATGATGAAGAGGATGATGCCGCCGGCGATGGCGATCGACTCGCGCGACAGGCCCAGCCCCTTGAGCAGCCATTCACCGAAGGTGAGAAACAGCAGAAGCAGGCCGAGGGCGAACAGCAGCTCACGCAGCGCCACGCGCAGGCGGCGCTCGGGGGCCACCCCTTTGAGGGCCGCGAGGAAGATGGCGATGTTGCCGAAGGGGTCGGTGACCAGAAAGATCAGTACGGCGATGCCGAGAATGTCCATGGGGCAGTTCCTGAGAATCAATGACTGCAGTGTAGGGCCTCAGGCAAACGTGACGAAACGCCGATTTCCGACCTAAACCATCGGCAAATGCGACCAACGGCCAGCGCCGGCTGCCGGCGGACCTTTCGCGCTGGCCTGGTCAGTTTATGCTCAAGGCATCGCTACCCCGCCGAGGGTCTGGTCATGCTCCGTTCGTTGCTGTGGTTCAAACAGGATTTGCGCCTCGATGATCATCCGGCGCTGCAGGCCGCGGCGGCGGCCGACGAGCTGCTCGCCGTGTACGTCCTCGACCCGCAGCTGTTCGAGTCCAGTGCCTTGGGCCCACGTCGCCTCGGCGTGCACCGCACGCGCTTTCTCCTCGAGTCGCTGACCACCCTCGACCACGGTCTGCGTCAGCTCGGCTCGCGCCTGCTGGTGCTGCAGGGCCGGGCCGAGCAGCTGATCCCCGAACTGGTCCAGCGCCTGCAGCTCGATGAGGTGCTGACCCTCGAGGAAATTGCCCCGGAAGAACGCCAGCAGGTGCAGCGTGTGCGTCAGCAGCTCGGGCAGGTCAGCCTGCGCGAGCTGCCCGGCAACCACCTGCTCAGCCGCGAGCAGTTGCCCTGCCTGGTCGCCCAGCTGCCGTCGATGTTCAGCCAGTTCCGCCAGTTGTTGGAAGAGCGCGTGCTGGTGTTCCAGCCCCGACCGCTGCCTGCACGTCTGCCGCTGCCGCCCCAGGGCAGCGCCCCGCTGTTCGGGCCCCTGCCGACTCTCAACCAGCTGGGCCTCGGCGAGCCAGTTCCGGTAGCCAACAGCGCCTTTCCCTTTGCCGGTGGCGAAAGCGCGGCGCAGGCACGCCTGCGCGACTACCTGTGGGTCAGCCAGAACGTGCGCACCTATCAGGAGACGCGCAACGACCTGGTCGGCAGCGAATATTCCAGCAAGCTGTCGCCCTGGCTGGCCAATGGGAGCCTGTCGCCACGTCGGGTGATGGCGGAACTGCGCCGCCATGAGAGCCGCTATGGGCGCAACGAGTCGACCCTGGCGCTGACCGATGAGCTGTACTGGCGAGAGTTTTTCCGCTGGACCCTGGTGCGCCATGGCAGCGCCCTGTTCCAGGCCGGCGGGCTGAAAGCCACCGTCCTGGCACCGCGGCAGGTCGACCAGCGCTACCAGCAATGGTGCCAGGGGCGCACCGGAATGCCGCTGGTGGATGCCAATATGCGCGAGCTGGCGGCCACCGGTTTCATGTCCAACCGCGGGCGGCAGATCGTCGCCAGCTACCTGATCAACGATCTGCAGCAGGACTGGCGACATGGCGCCGCCTGGTTCGAGGAGCACCTGCTGGATTACGATCCGGCCAGCAACTGGGGCAACTGGGCCTACCTGGCCGGCGTAGGCAGCGACCCGCGTCGCCAGCGCATGTTCAACGCCCTGCGCCAGGCCCGCCAGTACGACCCGCAGGCCGACTACGTCAGCCTGTGGCTGCCGGAGCTGCGCAGCGTGCCGCAGCACCTGCGGCACACTCCCTTCCTGCTCTCCGGGCTGCAACTGGATGCCTTGCGCTACCCGCGCCTGGAGCAGGTGCCGGAGAGCTGGAAACCCTATCTGCCGGTTGCCGCCTGAGCCTTAGCCAGCGGCGCGGATGATGCGATTGCGGCCGCTGCCCTTGGCTTGATAGAGCGCCTGATCGGCACGCTCGAAGGCCTGCTCCAGGCTGTCACCGCTGGCAAACCCGGTCAGCCCGCCCGAGAGGGTGATGACCAGACGCTCGCCCTTGAAGTGGAACGGACAGGCTTCGATGGCCGCGCGCAGGGTTTCCAGCAACTGCTCCGCGCCTTCCAGGGGCGTAGCGGGCAGCAGCACGACGAATTCCTCGCCCCCAAAACGGGCAATGAAGTCGGTCTTGCGCAGGCGCTTGGCCAGCTCCTGCGCGATGATTTTCAGCACCCGATCGCCGGCCAGGTGGCCGTAGTTATCGTTGATGCGCTTGAACAGATCGACGTCCAGCACCGCCAGTTGCAGCTCGCCGCCATAACGCTGCCAGCGCGCGACTTCCAGTGCCGCCCGCTCGTTCCAGGCCGCACGGTTGGGCAGGCCGGTCAGCGGGTCGACCAGGGCTTTCTGGCGCTGCTCCTCGATGCTGTCGCGGAAGCTCTGCGCTTCCTGCTCCATCTCGTTGACCCGCGCCACCAGCGTCTGCAGGCGATCGACCATCTCCTGCTCGCGACTGTCACGCTGCTCCTGGAAGGCGCTGACCGTACTCAGCAGCCCCTCCAGACGACTGTCCACGGTACGCTTGAGGGTCTCCAGATCGGTCGCTTCCTGCACACTGGTCTGCAGACCGCTGACCTGCTGGCGTAGCTCGTCGCCAAAGGCCTTGGCGCTGTCCAGCGACTCCTGGTAACCGGTGTGGGTTTCACTGATGCTGCCGATGAAGGCGGCCAGGCGCTCGTTGAGCTGCTTGAGGTAATGGGCAAACTCCTTCTGCCCGCTGTTGCTGGCCGCCAGCACCAGCACAGCAAGGTCATCCAGTACGGGCACCAGCTCGTACCAGTTGAGCCTGGCCTGCAGGCGCTCGCGCAGCTGATCGCCCTGCTCGGTATGGGTAGGCGGCAACTCCAGCTCACCAAGAAGGCTGAGCAGGCTGACGGCAATATGCTCGGCCACCTGGCTATAACCGGGCTCATCGGCCACCGGCAGGGCATATTCATCACCCTCCACAATTACCGGCGCCGCTTCTGTTGCCGGCGCCGCCATCGACTCAGTCAGCGGCGCGGCCGGCTCGGACAGTGCATCCTCTGTCCGAGTCTCGGTCACAGCCGTTGCATCATCCCGTGCCGGCGCATTCGGCGCAGCGGTTGTCTCGCCGGATTCACCGCGCCCGCCAAACAGGCGCTGCAACAGACCCGGTCGCTCGCTCTCGGGATGCCCCAGCACGGTCAGGGCCTGCTGCTGCAGACGGCTCAGTTCACCCAGCAGCGCCGGCAACTCGCGCGGATTACCGGCGCGCTCCTCGATCTGCTTGCTGAACTTCTTCAGCGGTTTGCGCACTTCGCCCGGCAACTCCAGCTTCAGCAACTGCTGGGTCAGCCCCTCGATGGCATTGGCGTTCTGCTCGACGCGCTCCTGACGGCGCTGTTCGGAGTCGAGCACGGCCTTTTCCAGCCGCGGAATCAGTGCCGCCAGCGCGACATCGATATCGTCGCGACGGAGGATTTCACGCAGCTCGACCATGCACTGGTCCACCGCCTTGTCCACGCCTTCAGCTGCCAGCGAGCTGCGCACCAGGCCGCGGCGCAGCAGATCGAGGCGGGCATCCCAGCGCCGCTCGAGCTTTTCCTGCTGTTCCAGGCTTTCCAGGTACTTGGCTTTCCAGCGTTGCTCGTCGCTCATACCGCCACTCCGCGCTATCTCAGCCCTTGAGCATAGTCGGCAAGCACTCGACCAGGCCAGTCGGCAGACGGATATCCACGGCCACGGGCAGGTGATCGGAGATCGCCTGATCGAGCACTTCAACCCGCTCCAGGGTCAGGCCGGCGCTGAGCAGGATGTGATCGAGGCAGCGCTGCGGCTGCCAGCTGGGAAAGGTCGCCTCAACCTGCGGAGCGATCAGGCCGAGTTCGCGCAGCGGCGAATGCTCCAGCAGGTCTGCGGCGTGGGTATTCATGTCGCCCATCAGCACCAGATGCCGGTAATCCTGCAACTGCTCGCGGATATAGGCCAGCTGCCGGGTGCGCGTGCGCGCGCCAAGAGCCAGGTGCATGACCACCACCACCAGCGCCTCGGGACCTTCGCCGAAACGCACGAAGATCGCCCCGCGACCGCGCGGGCCAGGCAATGGATGGTCTTCCAGAACGGTCGGGCAGAGGCGGCTGAGCACCCCATTGCTGTGCTGGGCCAGACGGCCGAGGTTGCGGTTGAGCTGCTGATACCAGTAGGGAAAGTCACCGAGCTGGGCCAGGTGCTCGACCTGGTTGATGTAGCCGGAGCGCAGGCTGCCGCCGTCGGCTTCCTGCAGGGCCACCAGGTCGAAGCCCTGCAGCAGCTCGCCGATGCGTTGCAGGTTGCCGGCACGTCCGGCATGCGGCAGCAGGTGCTGCCAGCTGCGGGTCAGGTAGTGGTGATAGCGCTGAGTACTGATGCCAACCTGAATATTGAAACTGAGCAGGCGCAGGCGCCCGTCTGCCGGCAGCTCGCCACCACGGCAGCGCGAATTGACCTGAGTCTGGCAGGTTCCGGCCTGGCGCGGTGACGACCAGCGACGCAGCATGGCGGCTTACTGCGCCGCGCGTTCCTTGGCGATCAGGTGATCGGCCACTTCCAGGGCCTTCTCCGGGCCGCCCGAGGAGCCGATGTCGAAGCGGTATTTGCCGTTGACGATCAGCACCGGTACGCCGGTGATCTGATAGGCCATGGCCAGCTTCTTGGCTTTCTCGACCTGGCCCTTCACGCCGAAGGAGTTGTAGGTCTTGAGGAACGCGGCCTTGTCCACGCCCTGGGTAGCGACGAAGTCGGCCATCTCTTCCGGCGTCGCCAGCTTCTTGCCTTCCTTGTGGATGGCATCGAACACGGCAGTGTGCACCTTGTGCTCGACCTTCATGGCCTCAAGGGTAATGAACATCTGCCCATGGATATCCCATACACGGCCGAACATGGCCGGTACACGGACGAAATTCACATCTTCCGGGAGTTTTTCAGCCCAGGGATTGAGGGTCGATTCGAACTGATAGCAATGCGGGCAGCCGTACCAGAACAGCTCCACCACTTCGATCTTGCCGGGCTTGGCCACCGGTACCGGGGTGGACAGCTCGACATATTGCTTGCCGGCTTCAATACCCTCGGCCTGAACAGCGGGGCTGAGCAGGGCAGTGGCGGCGAGCAGGGCAGAGAACATCAGGTTACGCATGCTTGACTCCTTGGCAGATGGTCCGCGACGCGGCGGCAGGGGTTCGACCGGCGACAGCGTGGCAGGTTCCGGCATTCTAGCCGGGGCACAAATGAAAAAGGGTGGCCGAAGCCACCCTTTTCCGCAACAACAGTCGCAGGGATCAGTGCAGACCCTGGATGTAGCTGGAGATCGCCTGGATGTCCTTGTTGGACAGTTTGGCGGCTACCGAGCGCATCATCATGCTGTCGCCGTCGTTGGTACGGTTGCCTTCGCGGAAGTCGGTCAGCTGCTTGGCCACGTACTGGGCATGCTGGCCACCCAGCTGCGGGAAGCCGGCAGCGTCGTTGCCGGCACCGTTCGGCGAGTGGCAACCGGTACAGGCCGGCATGCCTTCGGCCAGCTTGCCGCCGCGGAACAGCGCTTCACCAGCCTTGACCAGCGCCGGATCGGCAGCACCCACGCTCATGTTCTGGCTGGCGAAGTAGGCGGCGATGTCGGCCATGTCCTGCTCGCTCATGTTGGTCAGCAGACCGGTCATTTCCAGCACGGTGCGGTTGCCGCTCTTGATGTCGTTCATCTGCTTGAGCAGGTAACGCTCACCCTGGCCAGCCAGTTTCGGGAAGTTTGGCGCGGCGCTGTTGCCGTCCGCACCGTGGCAGGCGCCACACATGGCGGCTTTGGTCTGGCCAGCTTTGGCGTCGCCGGCGGCCTGAGCCACACCGGTGATACCCAGGGTCAACAGCAGAGTCACGAGTACTTTGTTCATCAGCTAATCCAACTAACGGCTAAGAGTAATAGGGGGTCAGTTTAGTTGCTCATCGACCGGATGACGCTCACGTTCTGACTGGCATAGAAAGCGGCAATATCCGCCAAATCCTGGTCGCTCAACTTGTCGAGCAAACCGGTCATTTCCACCGTTTTGCGCTTGCCGCTCCGCATGTCGGTCAGCTGCTTGAGCAGGTAAGCCTCGCTCTGGCCGGCCAGCGTGGGGAAAGTCGGCGCAGCGGTTTAACAGTCCGGGCCATGGCAGGCGGCACATACGGCCGTCTTGGCCAAACCGGCCTTTGCATCACCTTCGGCGTGAACCACGCCGAAGGTGCCCAAGGTCAACAGCAGACTCACAAGCAGTTTGTTCATCGGCATGATCCAGTCCCTCGGAAACTTGGGTTCGCGCGGATTACTTGCTCATCCACTCGATGGTGGCCTTGTAATCCTCGGCGGTGCAATCCATGCACATGCCACGCGGCGGCATGGCATTGAAGCCGTTGGTCACATGCTGCACCAGAGTATCCATGCCCTGTTTCAGGCGCGGTTCCCAGGCAGCGGCGTCACCCTTCTTCGGCGCCATCGGCAGTTGACCGTTATGGCAAACGCCACAGGCACGGTTGAATACCGCTTCCGGGTCCTGAGCGGCCTGAACACCAGCGGACAGCACAAGCATGCTTGCAGCGAGAAGCAATTTCTTCATGGTGAAACCTCATCAGAGAGGAAGGGAACGTTCCGCCATTCTAGTCGAGCGGGCTATCTACATCGTTCCCGTGGACACTCAACCCTGCGGGATAAAGCGCACACTAAATCTGCGGCATTATATACTGGCGGGACATAAACGGAAACGAAACCGCCCCCTGCGACTGCGTGTCGCACCAGTGGAAACCCCATGTCCCCGAAGAATCCGATTCTCGGCCTGTGCCAACAGGCCCGCTTTCTCATCAGTGCCGCCAAGGTCGATCAGTGCCCACCCGACGAGGGCTATGAAGTGGCCTTTGCCGGGCGTTCCAATGCCGGCAAATCCAGCGCGCTGAACACCCTGACCCATGCCAGCCTGGCGCGCACCTCGAAAACCCCGGGGCGCACCCAGTTGCTCAACTTCTTCACCCTCGATGAAGAACGGCGCCTGGTCGACCTGCCGGGCTACGGCTACGCCAAGGTGCCGATTCCGCTCAAGCAGCACTGGCAACGCCACCTGGAAGCCTACCTGGGCAGCCGCGAGAGCCTGGTTGGCCTGGTGCTGATGATGGACATCCGCCACCCGCTGACCGACTTCGACCGCCTGATGCTCGACTGGGCCCAGGTCAGTCGCCTGCCGGTGCACGTCCTGCTGACCAAGGCCGACAAGCTGGCCTATGGCGCCGCCAAGAACGCCCTGCTCAAGGTCCGCCAGGAAGTGCATCAGGGCTGGGGCGATGTCGCCAGCCTGCAGCTGTTCTCGGCCCCCAAGCGCCTCGGCGTGGAGGAAGCCCAGCAGGTACTGGCCAGCTGGCTGGGGCTGCTGGATGAGGAAGACGAGAGTAACGAGGACAACGAGGAGGCCTGATACGGCCAAATCGCTGGCCCGAGAGGGCTGGCGGTTTTCTGCAGGCAAAAAAAACCCCGAGCTTCGGATGGGGAGGGAGAAGTTCGGGGTCTAACTCCGGACCTGATGAGTGGGTCCAGATTCTGCCAACACAATGAGCACAAACTTAGGAGCAATGAAGGTTTCACCAACCATTCACGTACTCTGACCCGGTGTTCAGAAAGATAGTTCCGCTGGCAGAAAATCTCTTTGCGATAACCACGTAACCACTTATTACCGAAGCAGTCTGGCCGACCGAAAATCGGCCAGACTCTGACGTATCAGTGGGCCTCGTCCCAGTTATCGCCCACCCCCGCCTCGACCAGCAGCGGCACGTCCAGTGCCGCGGCGCCGCTCATCAGCGGCAGCAGGCCGGTCTTGAGCGCCTCGACTTGATCCTCGCGCACCTCCAGCACCAGTTCGTCGTGGACCTGCAGGATCACCTTGGCATCCAGCCCACAGGTGCCCAGCCAGCTGTCCACGGCGACCATCGCCCGCTTCATGATGTCCGCCGCGGTGCCCTGCATCGGCGCGTTGATCGCGGTGCGCTCGGCGCCCTTGCGCAGCGCCGGGTTCTTCGCCTGGATATCCGGCAGGTACAGGCGGCGGCCGAACAGGGTCTCGACATAGCCCTGCTGCGACGCCTGCTCGCGGGTGCGCTCCATGTACGCCAGCACACCGGGATAGCGGTGGAAATACACGTCGATATAAGCCTGCGCCTGCTTGCGGTCACAGCCGATCTGCTTGGCCAGACCGAAGGCGCTCATGCCGTAGATCAGGCCGAAGTTGATCGCCTTGGCGCTGCGGCGCTGGTCGCTGGTCACTTCATCCAGGGTCACGCCGAACACCTCGGCAGCGGTCGCCTTGTGCACGTCGCGGCCGTGGCGGAAGGCGTCCAGCAGCCCCTCGTCCTGAGCCAGATGAGCCATGATGCGCAGCTCGATCTGCGAGTAGTCGGCCGCCACCAGCTTGTAGCCCTTGGGCGCGACGAAGGCCTGGCGGATGCGCCGGCCCTCGGCGGTACGGATCGGGATGTTCTGCAGGTTCGGGTCGCTGGATGACAGGCGCCCGGTGGCGGTGACCGCCTGGTGGTAGCTGGTGTGAATGCGTCCGGTGCGCGGATTGATCTGCTCCGGCAGGCGGTCGGTGTAGGTGCTTTTGAGCTTGCTCAGGCTGCGGTACTGCATCAGCACCTTGGGCAGCTCGTAGTCCTGCTCGGCCAGTTCGGCCAGCACCGCTTCGGCGGTGGAAGCCTGGCCGGTGGCGGTCTTGCTGATGATCGGCAGGCCGAGTTTTTCGTAGAGGATCGCGCCGAGCTGCTTGGGCGAACCCAGGTTGAACTCTTCTCCGGCGATGGCGAAGGCCTGACGTTCCAGCTCGACCAGGCGCTCGCCCAGCTCGACGCTGTGCTGGCCGAGCAGCCTGGCGTCGACCAGCGCGCCCTGGCGTTCGATGCGTGCCAGTACCGGCACCAGCGGCATCTCGATCTCCTGCAGCACCCTGGCCAGCGCCGGGGTCTGCTGCAGTTTGGCCCACAGGGTCTGGTGCAGACGCAGCGTCACGTCGGCGTCTTCGGCGGCGTAAGGCCCGGCCTGCTCCAGGGCGATCTGGTCGAAGGTCAGCTGCTTGGCGCCCT